>Ga0196970_1000038_pt1 | contig 230671 bp, 219 predicted proteins | sample S1v_513CmetaG_FD_148672 | JGI IMG/M metagenome (GOLD analysis project Ga0196970, IMG submission 148672) | Soil microbial communities from Anza Borrego desert, Southern California, United States - S1+v_5-13C | ecosystem: Environmental > Terrestrial > Soil > Desert | place: USA: California... | reverse complement strand
ACGTTCACGATTGCGACCCATTCCGCAAGCCCCCTGGCGTCGTGCAAGCTTTCCAGGGGGGTTCGCGGAGCAACATTGAAACTCCTTCCAAACTTGGCGTTAGCCATGTGCGGAAGACGGGACTAGGTCGAAGGGGTGTTCCGGTCTACTGTGCTACCTCCCATGACAGGTGGTCGAGTCTCTGCTCTCGCAACTGTCAGCCCAGCTTCTTGACGCCTACGCCATCGCACGTCAGGATGGTCGTCTTGTCGCCGACCTTCGTCTCCAGGTGCACCGGGCGCCCCCACAGTTGATGGACGTACTGCAGCGTGCGCTCCCCGTACTGCAAATCCAGGTCCTTTCCATCATGGTAGTGCTTGAGATAGAGCTCACGTCGACCTTCGAAGTCTCCATCTTCAACCATGATAAGAGGTACACCGTGACTGGTCAGCGAGTCGCATATAGTGTCGCGCACCCGCTCCCACTGCTTGTCGGTGATCTTCCAGTCGTCTTCTTCGAGCTTGTAGACGAACAGGTCCAGGTCTCGGCACAGGTCTTCCGTCAGATAGCTGCGGATGAAGGAGACGTCGTTCTCCATCTCCCGCACCTCAAAGATTTTCTCCCGGCCGAGCCGCTGCTCGATGTCCTCGAAAATCTTCAGCCCGACGAAGTACGGGTTGAGCCTGCTGTGCCCAGGGGTGCAGACCGAGCAGTGCAGGCGCCCGAACTCCACGAACTCGTCGTCGCCCAGATCGAGTTCCCGCATGATGTGGCTGTGCCAGTAGGAAGCCCAGCCTTCGTTCATGATCTTCGTCTGGATCAACGGGACAATAAACACGACCGACTGCAATAACATAGGCAGCAAGAGGTGTCATTACGTGAACGCTGCCATCTATATTCGCTGGTCGACTGAGGACCAGGGGAGCGGAACCACCTTGGATGTTCAGCGCGACTCCTGCCTGAAGTACGCCGTCGACAATGGGTGGCATGTGGCTCCCGAGCACATCTTCGTCGAAGACGGCATCTCCGGAGCCAAGGAGAATCGACCGGCGCTGAACCGACTGACCTGTGCCGTCCAGCAAGGTGCAGTGGACACCGTCATCGTTTATAAGCTAGACCGCCTCGCACGATCCCCTTACGTCTCCTACAAACTGATTGAAAAGGACTGGCATAGGAAGGCTTCGCTGGTCTCGATTACCGAGGCACACATTGACACCACCACAACGACAGGGCAGTTGGGGTTTGGCATCGCAGCCGTATTCGCGGCGCATGAGCGAAACACGATTCGAGACCGCACAATGGCTGGTAAACGCCGAAGAGCTGAGCAAGGCCGGAACCCCGGGCTCCGACCTCCCTATGGCTACACCATCGTCGACAAGCGGTTTGTCATAGTGGACAAGGAAGCCGCCACTGTCCAGCGGGTGTACGAGGATTACCTTGCCGGCAAGCGTGATGGAGAGATCTGCCGTGGGCTCAATGACTCTGGCATTCGCACACGGGAAGGGAAGCCATGGCACATATCCGGTGTCCAGCGCTTGCTGACGAACCCAGCTTACATGGGGCAGCTGGTTTATCGCGATATCAGGACTGAAGGGGCGTTTCCGGTAATCATCGATGACGATCGCTGGAATCAGGTCCAGGCCCTTCGCCTGCAGAGGGCCAGAGCTCATCCGAGGCGCATGGGGGCAGAGTCCCCGTACATCCTGTCGGGGAGGTTGTGGTGTGCGACCTGCGGGCGCCCAATGAATGGGCGGGTGAGCCGAAACGGTAAGTATGAGAACAGGTACTATGCCTGTACGGGATCTATTCAGTTTCGGGATTGCCGGTGCCTCACGGTCCGGCAGGAACAGTTGGAGGGAGCGATGGTGGCCCACCTGCTCCCTCTGTTGGATGAGAATGAGCTGAACCTGCGGATCACGGAGCAGATGGGTGCTGCGCTGGACCTCCTCAAAGTCGAGGTGAGCGGCCTGGAGTCCCGTCTCACAGAGATCGGCCAGGAGCTTGCCCGTGTTCGTCAGGACTACCGGAAGAACAAGATTGATGCCGATACCTTCAACGGACTTCGAGTGGAGATCGAAGCCGAACAGAAGTCGTTGTCCAACACGTTGGCGGACAAGAAGATGAACCTAGCGAAGGCCGAGTCCGACGCGCAAGTGTGTGGCGACCTCCGCAAGGCGGTTGAGCTAATCCGGGTTTGGCAGGACCTTACGTTAGTGCAGAAGAAACAGGTGGTCCACTTGCTGACGGAACGGATCGAATGGGATTATCGGTCACAGCAACTCACGATGCGGACCACGGTGTAGATGCGAAACACCACGCGATCGGCAGGAGTCGTTGTCCATCTTGGGCACCGTGGCATCCGTGCTCCAGACAGGTTAAGCTCGGACACTCCCTTGGGAGGCCCGGCCTGACTACGCGATTCTACCAACTGTCGCCAGGATCCGGTACACCTGACTCAACACCTTGGGATCGGGGCGGTCAGGTCGGATTACTACCACGGTGACTGCGCTCGTGTGCCGGCCTCTCGTTGTCTCCATAAGTCAGGCCCGCTGGACCATGCTTGTGGTGCAGTCTATGCCAGTTTGCCCGAGCGAATCCGTGCCGACTGCGAATCAGCCTTCACCCGCCGGGGCGCCTGCAGTATGCCGGCCTTTTGCAGCGAGAACAGCATCTCCCGTAAGTCGGGCTCCGGTTGCCCTGTCGGGGCGGCCACGTACTCGTTTACAGCCCGCACTATCGCGGGCGCCAGCCCGAGCGTCCGCACGGTCATGCCGTCACGCACCAGCAGGTATGCCGTGACGGCGGCAGCCGGCTGGGGCAAGGGTTGCGGAGCGAATACGTCGGGCGGTACCATGACGGTGTCGAGCCGGTACCTGGTTTCGAGCAGGGCGGTGCCGGGCGCCCACTGAAGCGGGCCAGGTGTGAGGCTGCGCACGTGTACAGCCGGCCGTACCGGGGGCGCCTGCTTCAGGGTGTAACAACACGTTTCCCACTGCAGCAGGTCACTCAGCCAGGGCAGGGCTACGGCGTCAACCAGCTCGCCCAGCGCTCCAAATAGCGCCTCCGGCGTCCAGGAAAGGGTCCCGCCGGGCAGGTGGGCGCCAAGTCGCCGGGCTACCTCCGTTAACTCCACCTGTGCCGCCCGCGTGTACCAGTACAGGCTGAGCGGCACGTGCCAGATTAGCGGCATTAACGTCGAGGAGCTGAGGTAAACCAGATCGACGGACAGATGCACCGGTACGATGAGATAAAAACTGCTGAATATGCGGGGATAGCTCAGGATCATATCGATTTCAGCTGGACTGACCGCCCCGGCAGGGCTGGCATCGTGCACCCGCACCGCTTCGGGCCGAAACTGCAGCGGGTACTGGTTGCTCAGCGTCAAAGGGGTGCCCGGCAGGGGGCTCATGGGGTGCAGTTGAATCGACGGGGTGCCTAGCAGGCGGCACTCCAGCGCCAGCGTCAGCGTCATGTTCAGGTCGGATTCCGTCTCCTCCGGGAAGCCCACAATAAAAGAACAGGTCGGTGTAATGCCGTTTTGCAGGGTAGCGGCCACCATGGACCGGGCAGTGGAAACGTCCAGCCGCTTGTTCATTTGCCGCTGCACGGCCGGGGACCCACTCTCCACCCCAAAGAAGATGCTGCGGCAGCCCGCTCGTGCCATTCGCTCCGCCAGTTCGGCCGTAATGTTGTCCGTCCGGGACGAGCAGCGCCACGTATAGGAGGCGCCCGCATCCTCCATGACCTGGCAGAACTCCAGCACCTTGGGCGTGGCCGCATTAAAGTTGTCATGGTGGAGCGTAAAGTTAGTCACGCCCAGGTTTTCGGCGAACCAGCGCATTTCGGCGCGAATACGGTCGGGGCTCTTCATACGGTAGCGGCGGGAGAAGAACTCCGAGGTAGAGCAAAAGGTGCACGCGTAAGGGCATCCTCGTCCTGCCTCAATCGCCGCCTCTTTCACCTCTTGCGCGGCGAAGTAGCGCTCCAGTTCCGGAACCAGCCGGAAGTTCGGAAACGGCAGCGCATCCAGGTCCCCAATCGTGGGGCGCCCCATCGTGGCGACAACCTCTGTACCCTTCCGGTACGTAATCCCCATGATCGCATCGAGGGGCTCTCCCCTGGCAAGGGCCGTGAGCAACTCAGGCAACGTATGCTCGCCTTCGCCACGCACGACGATGTCGATGAACGGGAAGCCCTCGAGGGTGGCCGTGTGGACCACCGAGGCCTGTGGGCCGCCGAAGATGATGACCGAGTCCGGCGCCAGTTCCTTACACTCGCGGGCGATACAGATGGCGGCCGGGTAGGAGTTACACATGCTGCTGAAGCCCAGCACCCGTTTCCCCTTGGCCAGAATGATTCGGGCGGCCTTCCGGTACCCCTCCTCGCTCAGCGTGATCTCGCCCTGCTCCAGGTGAAGGCAGAGGTCGGTAATCACAGCACCATGCGAATGCTCTACCGCGGAGGCGAGCGAGACAAGCCCCAGCGGGACGACAAACTCGTCGCCCCAGAAAGGCGCCCGAATCAAGTTAACCATGTACGACACCCTCCTGAGCCAGACGGCGCATCTGATTGCGGAAGAATAGGCCCGTGCTCAGCACCAGCAGGCTGACCACAAGGAAGAACCAGCGGACGTTGAACTGGTCCGTAAACAGGCCCGCCGCTGCGGAGCCAAGGGGAATGGCGGCCTGGCTGACCATTTCCAGCGTGGAGGCGACTCGTCCGAGCAGGTGGTTAGGCACGTGCTCTTGCAAAATCACCACTGCCGGAATCTGAATCAGCATGACGCATATGCCCACCATGACGAAGAGCGGCAGAATTGCCCAGAGCAGCCCCGGCGCCGCGGCCAACCCGAAGAACGACAGGGCCATGAGCAGGGTGCCCGCCACAATCAGTGTGCGGCCTCCGTACTGTTTGTGCAGCCGGGGAGTGGTCAGCGCGCTTATCGCTGACCCCGCAGCCAGGGTGCCGGCCATCAGGCCGAAGCTGGCGCTGCCGGTACCGATCAGTTCAGCCACCCGCGGCAGGACCACGTTCAGCGGTGACAGCAGCAGGTTTAGAATGGCCACCAGGGTTACCAGGGACACAATCAACCCGTCGTCCACCACTGCCCGGATGCCCTCCCGCATATCGGCCCACAGGCTGGTCTGCTTCTCCGCTTCGTCCGCCGGACGGGCCGGCAGCGGCGGCAGCGCGATGAAGGCGGTCAGCACACCGGCCACGAGGAAGGTCAGGCCGTCGGCCACCAGTACCGCAGCCGGACTCATAATGGCCACCAACACGCCGCCCAGAACGGGGCCGAGAATGTCGGCCGCCATGCCAGAGAGCTTGTTGAGTGCGCTTGCAGCGGCAAGCTGCCCCTTGGGCAGCACTTGTGGCACGGTGGAAGTATAGGCCGGCACAAAGAAGCGGGCCACACTGGAAAGCACAAAGGTGATGACATACGCCTGCACGGTGCTGATCTTGCTGCTGCCCAGAATCAGCGCAGCGGCCAGCAGCAGGACGCCGCGCACCCAGTCGCACCCCACCAGGATGTACTTGCGGTTAATCCGGTCGGCCAGAACCCCACCAAACAGGCTGAAGATCAGTGTGGGCAGGGCAAACGCAATAAACACACCGCTGGCGGCGAAGGAAGAGCCAGTGCCTTCGTACACCATCCAGACCAGTGCAATTTCGTAGAGGCCGTCACCGAGCCTGGAAACCAGTTGGCCCAGCCATAGCAGGGCGAACGAACGGTTCCGCAGGGTGGCCAGCACTAAGCCTCACTCCTTCCTTCGGAACCGGAGTCCTGGGAGTCGATACGGGGATAGATCGCAACGGAAATGGTGAACGACTCGCCGTGCTCCTTATCCTCCATCACTTCCAGGGCGTTCACCAACTGGTTGATTCGCTCCATCACCTCGGGCAGGGCCGCGCGGGGAATCCGCACGATGGTCATGCCAGCCGTAAAGCTCCCGGGCGGAGCCTTGTCGTCGATATGCTCACGTACGTCGTTCGTGAGCACGCTGCAGAACTGGAGCATTTTGGTGGCCACACCACCCTTCGCGCGTATGAGCACGCGCGACCCGGGCACCAGCCCGTAGACTTTCTGCACCTGGTTGCCCAAAAAGCGCTGTTCGCATACCTGCACGAGGTTGGCTGACTGGAGCCGGCGCAGGTACATGGTTAGGACCGCCGGCGAAAGGTCCAATTCCGCCGACATGTCCATCACGGCGGCCGCCCGGCGGTCCAGCGCCATGAGGATCCGCTGTTCGGGCTGACTCAGTTCGTCCAGCGAGGCAGCTTCAGCGTGTTCCATGACAAGTTCCCCCTTCCCCCACAAATGGGTTTGTGTGGTTAAATCAGGGCCGCAATCTCCTCTTCCTCCATGGTGCCCACGCCGGCCACACTGACCGCCCTGCGCTTCAGGTATTCGGAAGCGGCCGACTGCACCTCCTGGGGGCTCGTGGCCTGCATCTGCCGGTTCAAATCTTGAACCGTGTAGGTTTCACCGAAGAGCGCCGCGGACGCCAGGCGTTTGGCCAGGCTCATCACATTCTCGGCCTCCAGGTAACGCTCCAGGGCCAGCCGAGCCTTCGCACTTTCAAGCTCTTCCTCGGTCACCCCGTAGCGCCGTACCCGGTCAAACTCCTGCACAATCAAACGGATCACTGTCTTCACATCACGGGTGGCGCAATTGGTCACCATCCCAAAGGCGCCCGCGTGCCGGTAGTGGGTGGAAAGGCCTGTAAGCTGGTACACCAGCCCGCGCTCCTCCCGCAATATCCTGAACAGGCGGCCTTCACCGGGAGCCGCCAGAATGCTGTTGAGCAAATCGAGTGCGCTGGCACTCAGGTGGCCGTGGGGAACGCCGGGGGCGCCAATACACAGCAAGGCATTCTGCGCGCCCGGTTCGTGGTGCACCAAAATCGACGGGGTCTGTGAGACCAGGTACTCGCCCTTGCGCTGTCCGGACGGGCGCCAGCGGCTGAATGCCTGGTCCGCCAAGTCGTATACCCTGCGGTGGTCGCATTTGCCTAGCACCACCAGGACGGCATTGTCCGCCGTGTAGTCACGCTCCACCACAGCTGACAGCTGTTCGGCCGTAATACGCCTGACGGTCTCCTCGCGGCCGATCACGGGCAGACCCAGGGTATAAGTGCCCCAGAGACATTCTGCAAACAGGTCGAAAATGCGCTTGGCGGAGTGATGGTGCATGCTCAGCTCACGCAGAATGACCTGCCGTTCGTTCTCCACCACTTGTGGCAGGGCCGAGAATTCCTGGAGCAGCAGCCCCAGCATCCGAATGGCTGCCGGCAACTGCTCTTCCATCACCGTCATGTAGTAGGTGGTGAACTCTTTGGTGGTGTCAGCATTCTGCTGAGCGCCACGTGTCAGTAACTGCTGGGCAAGCCGCTTCAACTCGCCTGTATGGTGGCTCGTGTTGAAGGCGACATGTTCGACGTAGTGGGAGATGCCGTTCTCACTGACCTCTTCGTCCTTGGCGCCCCGGTTGAACATGAGCAGAGCGGTAACCGTACGCTGGCCGGGCAGGTCCTGTACCAGCACCTTGAGTCCGTTGTCCAACACCGCGCTATGCAGCCACAAGTGGGAAGTTCACCTCCTCGGAAGGAAAAGGGGGGAAGCCCCCCCTTTTGCTACTCCCAGGAAATCGTGACCCTGTGAGCGTCTACCTCGTTGATCTCAGTCACCTTTTCGGACTTGATCATCTTGGTGAGCTCGGGGTTCGCGATTACCAGGTTCCCCTTGTCATCGACGCGGACATCGTCTTTCCGGAGCTGGACACTCTTCTTTTCCGACATTGCAGCAGCACCTCCATGGGATTTTTCCAATCAATCCCGGACGGGTTTTCCGGGCTGATTAGCGAACGGGAGCGGAATCAATTACCAGAGCACGGCCTTGCTCCGCTAGTTCGACCATCTGTTTCAGGGCAGCCAGACGTGGCGTGTAGGTACCAACGGGGATCGCAAGGCTGAGGTAATGGTCATCGATGCACAGCAGAATCCGGTCCTCCAGCAGGGGCATCAACAAGCTATCCAACTCGCGGAGGTCTGCGGCCGGCCCTTCCGTTTCCTGCAGCCTGACCAGCAGCGACTGGCGGGAGCGCACCGAATCGCAGAACTCGTACAAGGACCGCTGCACGGGCGACAGCCGAATCATGTGCTGTTCGCCGGCCGAGCGGAAGTCAAAAACCACCAGCCCGTCGGTGCCCTCCACCTCCATGCTGAACAGGTCGGCGCCCTTCATGTAGTCCTGTTGCCATTTGAGCAAGGCGTCGCGCAGCGATTCGGTATAGGCGGTGACATCGTGGGGTTCTCTGTAACTGTAGTCAAAGTAATAGGCGAACCGCTGGCGGACCTCGGCTGCCATAGAAGGGTACAGGTAGGTATAGGCCGCAAAGGGTCGGACGTCGACCAGCCCCGTTTCGGCGGCTTCATAGTAGTAGGGGCTGAAGCGGTCCAGCCGAATCTGGCCCCAGCCGCCGCAGGGCGGCAGGTGGGTCAGGCTGGGCACCATGCGAGCCATGGCTTCGTATTGCGCGGGGGTTTCCCCCACAAAGCCGAACAGAAAGTTCCACGAAGGCCAAATGCGATGTTCCTTGCACCATTTCAGCAACTGAATGTTCTGGAGCGCCGACACGCCCTTGCGCATCAGCCGTAGAATGTCGGTGTCGAGGCTCTCAATGCCCGGCTGAATGGCGGCAATGCCGGCGTCCCGCATGGCTTCCAGCTGGTCACGCCGCAGGTTGGCCTTGGTTTCGTAGAACAACTCAATGTCGATCTCCAATGCCTTAAGGGCGGGGATGAAGTCCTTGAAGTACTTCATATCCAGGATGTTGTCCACGGCACTGATCAGGTTGGTGTACTTGCCGTAGCGTTCACGCAGGTACAGCAACTCGTCGAGCGCCCGCTGGGCGGACTTGCTGCGGAACTTCATGGTCATGGAGTTGAGGCCGCAGAACACGCAGTGGTTCTTCTCGCCCCACCAGCACCCACGGGAGGTTTCGATCAGCACGCGTGGCGGATCAATGCGCTCGAACTTAGCCTCATCCAGTTGCTGAAAGTAGTCGTCATAGTCAGGGAACGGGAGGGCGTCCATGTCGTGAATGGCAGGGGTATGCGGCACGGTGCCCGCCAGCGGCAGGTCGATCAGATCACCCTGTTCCGCCGGGGGCCGGCGCAGCGCCAGGCCCGGCAGGGCAGGGGGCTGTCCCGTTTGCAGAAACGTCTCCACGAATGCAGGGAAGACTTCGTCCCCCTCGCCGGAGCATATCGCGTCCACGAACGGGAAGCTCTCCAGCGTGGCCAGGCCCATGTCACCCTCGACGTTTGCGCCGCCAAAGATGATAAACAGGTGCGGGTACCGTTCCTTCAGCCGCTTGGCCAATGCCAGCGATGCGATGTGCTGCTGGAACACCGAGGTGAACCCGACGATAGCGTAGTCGGCCCAAGGCGCCGCTGTCATGCACCAGTCAAGAAAGGGCTCCACGTGCTCACGGGGGGCCATCAACTCGCCGGAACGGCCCAGTTGGGCCACCTCCAGCGCCCGTTTCATGGGCCCCTTTTGCAGCACCACTTCGTCTATATACTCCTCGTCACGCGGCTCGTGATCGTACAGGGCCTGCGTGAACAGGTACTCGCCCAGCATGACCTGGGCGCGATAGGTGCTTACGATGTCCGAATAGGGTTTGGCGCCCATCATTTCGGCAAAGCGGAGGTTGAAGTACCAGACGTCGGACGGAATAGAACGCTTGGCCAATCCTGCCTTGAGCAGCCCCAGTCCGATGGACGGACAGTGGATCGGCACAAACGGCATGTTGACAAACCCTACCCTGGTCGGGTGCATGGATTCGACCTCCTTGCAGAGCAGTTTTCCTGAGCCAAGTGTCATATTTGTATTGACTATTATCACTAAGAGAACAATGTTTGTCAAGATGATGTTTCTGATTTTTTATAAGTGATTGATAATATTGTAAAATAGGACCAAGGTCCCCGCGGTAGGGACCTTGGTCCTATTTTTCCGAACTATGGTGAGGGTTGCGTTTCGTGCCTACCGCTCTCTTCATCTGGACCAACGAGACAATAGACACAGAAAACGGCAATATGAATGGCAGCAAGAGGTGTGAGCAGAATGCAAGCTGCCATCTACATTCGGTGGTCTACGGAAGATCAGGGAACTGGCACCACCCTGGAAGTGCAGCGAGACTCTTGCTTGAAATACGCAGCTGCTAAGGGCTGGACAGTCGCACCGGAACACATCATCATCGACGATGGCATCTCGGGGGCAAAGGAAAGCCGGCCGGCCCTCAACCGGCTCAATCACGCCATCGGACAGGGCGCCGTCTCCACGGTGATCGTGTACAAACTGGACCGCCTCGCCCGCTCCCCCTACCTGGCGCACAAGTTGGTGGAGAAGGACTGGCACAAGAAAGCGTCTCTGGTCTCCATCACGGAGGCCCATATCGATACGACGACGACCACCGGCCAGTTAGGCTTCGGGATCGCTGCCATCTTCGCCGCCCACGAGCGGAACACGATCCGGGACCGGACAATGTCAGGCAAAAGGCGGCGAGCAGAACAGGGCCGCAATCCTGGTCTCCGCCCTTCCTACGGCTACGCCGTCGTGAATAAGCAGTATGTGATTGTCGAAAGTGAGGCCGTTATGGTCCGACGGATATATGAGAACTACTTGTCCGGTCGGACTGTAGGGCAAATAGAACGGGCTCTTGACACCTCCGGCATTCGAACCAGGGCGGGTGGCCCTTGGCATATCTCGGCCATTCAGCGCATACTGGCGAATGCCGCCGATAAAGGGCGGCTCGTCTATAGCGACATTACCGCCCATGGGGCTTTTCCGGCCATCATTGATGCGGAACGTTGGGAACAGATGCAGTCTCTTCGCCAACAAAAGGGCACGTCCCACCCGCGACGCATGGCTGGCGAATCGCCGTATATCTTGTCAGGCCGGCTTTGGTGTGAGACCTGCGGCCGCCCAATGAACGGGCGAGTCGCACGAAGTGGAAAACACGAGAACAGATACTATGCCTGTACGGGCTACATTCAGTTTCGTGATTGTGATTGCCTCACGGTTCGCCAGGATGTTCTTGAGGAGTTGGTGGTATCCCACCTGCTTCCGCTGCTTAACGAAACCGAGCTACACTCCAGGGTCACGAAACGGATCGGGGCCACAATCGACCTTCTGAAGCAGGAGATGGCTTCCCTGGAGGACCGACTGGGGGGGATTGAGCAGGAACTCGCCCGAATTCGCCAGGACTACCGTAAGGCCAGAATTGACGCGGAAACCTTCAACGACCTGCGAACTGATATTGGGGCCGAGAAGTCCATGCTGTCCGAAACGTTTGCCCGCAGGGAGGCTGAGCTCGCTAGAGCCGACTTCGACGCTAGGACAACGGATCATGTACGAAGGGCGGTCGAGTTGTTCCAGGTCTGGCAAGACCTTTCGTATGCACAGCGAAAACAAGTGGTCCACCTGCTCACAGAACGCATCGAATGGAATCACCAGTGCAAGCAAGTCACGGTGAAGACGATGGTGTAGATCAAGAAGCCGAGCACCGATGGGTGCCCGGCTTCTTTTACGCGGTGCTTCCAGCCGACGCAAGGATCCGATACACGAGTTCGAGCACGCCGGAATTGGGCCGACCCGGCCGGATGACCACCACCCGGACCTGTGCGGGTGAGGAGCGGACACGCCGTGGCATTCGCCTTCGCCCCCTGCAACCTGGGTCTGGTGGTGGAGGCTATGCAGGTCGGCCCGGCCGCAGAACCACCGCAGGGCCCCACCGGACTGTCATGAGAACGGCAGCAGGCGACTGCAAATGGCCACATGCGGGGCGCCCCGCTCGTGACGCCGAAGCTGATCCCCGCGGGAAGCGCATAGGCAAACGCCACCTGTACCTGGGGTGGGTGGACGGCCTCTGCGTAGACAGGCCGTTGTGATAGAGCCCCCGGGCGTTCCGGGGCATGAGCAGCTGCTTAAAACGCCTCCCGGCCCACGGCGCCAGGCCGCCGTAGCGGGAGAACCAGCCGATCATCTTTGCCCAGGCAGGCCAGCCGGTGTAGGCGTCAGCGAGGGGCGCCCAGGCGGGCGCCAGCAGGGTAGCGGTCTGAAATGTCTGCGCGCTGGTTGTGCCAAGTTCGGGCGCCCGTGCCAAGTCATCCGGCCCGGGTGCCGGGAGCAGGCGCAGGAGGCCCGGCCCATCAGTTCCCCGGAGTGGCCCCATTCATCGACGGGTACTTTGGGTTCCGGGTGCGTGTCGATGAACCGACAGGCAGCACAGCCATCCCGCAAGATCTGCCGGACGGTTGCGGCCGAAGCGTGCCACCAAACGGGGAAACTCCAGCAGCATAGCATCCATCTGTGTCGCCGTGAGGAGAGCCCCTCCGACGAGACTGACACAGTTTTACTCCACCACGGCTGCCGACAACTGATAGGCGCCCGCCTGGAAGTTCGTTACCCCCCTCGGCCTGCTGAGCCACAGCCGCCCTGACCAAGCGCCCGGCGAATCGCTTCCTGCACTTCATGCGGGATTTGGCCCCGCTTCTATACTGCGGCTGCCTGTAGGGGGTTGGGGCCGGCGTGCACTCCGGGCCTATAGGGCAAGCCTTCCAGGCGGCACTTCATGAAGGAATCGGTCCATCTGGCTGCCGGAAATGCGGGCCACGTGACCATCGCCTGGTCCGTCAGCGACGCCCTCTCGGGCATCGCCACAGCGCCTGCCGACAGCGTAATCACCGGTGAGGGCGATGACCTCAGCGCGAACGCCTCCGTCCGTGACAATGCCGGAAACATCGCCACTGACGACGTCACCGGCATCAAGATCGACCGGACCGCCCCGAAGATCAAGGCGACCCGCACCCCGGCAAACGACGACGGCTGAAACAACGGCGCCGTCACCATCACCTTCGACTGCTCGAATTCCCTGTCCGGCGTTGATTCGTCTTCGGATTCTGTCACACTGAGCACGGAAGGCGCCGACCAGAGCGTCGAAGGCACGGTCACCGACAAGGCGGGCAACAGCGCCAGTGCGGCGCTCGGCAGCATCAGCATCGACAAGACCGAGCCCGAGGTAACGCACGTCGGCAACGCCGGCACCTACACCGTTGATCAGGAGGTGCACATCACCTGCGCCGGCAGCGACAGCCTGTCCGGTGTGGATACCGACACCTGCGAAGAGATCACAGGCCCCGCCTACAGCTTCAAGGTCGGCACCAATAGCTTTGCAGCCACCGCCAAGGACAAGGCGGGGAACGTTGGCAAGGGCTCAACCAGCTTCAATGTCGAGAACACTTACGACAGCCTGTGCTCCCTGACCGGTCAGATCTCCACGAACCCTGATGTTACCCAGGGCCTGTGCGACAAGCTGGTTGCGGCCGAAGAGTCGGAGGCAAAGGGGAATGCCAAGTCCAAGTCCGGGCAGATCAAGGCCTTCATCAACCAGGTGGAGGCTCAGACGGACAAGGCCCTGACGACGGATCAGGCAGAGATCCTGAAGAAGCTGGCCAAGCTGTTCTAGGCGGAAGGTCCTTGCGGTTGAGCACACACCACCCGGAGCCGCCTCCGGGAGGTGTGTGTTTTCGCGGCGCCAGCTAGTGCCTACCGAACCGTTCGTCTGCATCTGCGGGACGAAATAGAGGCTCTCCTCTCGTACGATGGCGATGATGTCCCGCTGCCAGTCTTCCAGCCCATCGGCGTGCTCGAGCAGGAAGCGCAGCACATCCCGCTCGGGCTCTGCCGGAATCCGGCGCCGTTGGTGGGGAGTCCGGTTCCGTTCCGCCTTGCCCATAGCCAGGCTGCTCGCAGCCCCGGTCGCCGGGAAGAGATCGTTCCATGCCTCGTCGCTAGGAGATGGGCCCGACCGTGTCGGGCGGCTCTCGGAGGCCTCCCGCCGGGGATACGGGTCGATGTGATCCGAGATGGAGAGAACCGCATCCAGGAACTTCTCCACTTCAAGACTGCCCTCGTCCATGGAGTATTGCCGGATGCGCTGGGCGTTTTGGCTGACCGTCTCGATCATCTGTCGGTTGGTCGGCTCGAACCAGATGTTGTGCTTGAAGAAGTCGGTGTGGCCGAACACGTGGGCGACCACGAACTTGTTGTGGAGCAGCGAATTGGTGTCCAGGAGGAAGGCGTAGCTCGGGTTGGCGTTTATGACCAGTTCGTAGATCTTGCTGAGACCGTAATCGTACGATGCCTTCATCGTGTAGTAGGCCTTGCCGTGGGTCCAGTGGGAGAAGCGGCCCGGTAGCAGGTACGCCCCGAACTCGTAGAGGATGGAGGCCGGCACGATTTCAAAGTGGGTCGGGTAGGGGTCGAGGCCCATCTCCCTGGCCTTATCCCAGATCTTCCCGATCGACTCCTCCAGAATGGGGAGATCCCGGTCATCCAATCGGCACACCCCCCCGATTAAACCACTTTTGCAGGGCGGGGTACACGTCCTTCTTTTCCGTGATAGTGATTATGGCGGTAAAATGCAAGTGATTTGGGTGTGAGCAAGGGAGAGCCTGTGCATTCACTTTAGACGTACAGCTTGAGTGACCACGACCTGCCGTCCGGTTTCTGGTGTTCGCGATCACGGAATAAAGCCAGCGTTCTTAAGGAAGAAGCGATCTTTTCCCCAGCAGCATCTACCATATGGTAACCCCGAAAGGCAGTAGCACTGGGCATCCACGGGTGTAGTGAGGTATAAGCGTAGCCGGTTATGTGACGTTTCGGGTCCAAGCCAAAGTTTGGTTTGCGTTGCCACCATGTGACTTACCAGCCACGGGGATGCACGATCAATAAGGTCGGGCAAGGTTCCAGTGTCCCAGTCCCACACTCCCGACGAGGCTTTGTACGTGCAGATGGGCATCAACCCTTCCGTTGTTGCCGATGGCACATAGAAGTGGGAGTGCCCGTAGTCAACACCTGGGCAGAAGTGCGGCTCAGTGACAACCAGTAGCGGGTGCCCAGGAGGACGCTGATAGTACGCTCGCAGTCGAAACTTCTGGCGGAGGTTGCTCAATCCCTTAAGCCAGTCTGGAAGTGGGGGAATTGAAGCTCCTGGGGGAGCGCTCAGCGCACCGCCAGTACCGACGTTGACCGTCAACCCATGGCTCAGCAGCGCAAGCACCGGCTTCACTGGAGTTCCCTTTGGAAAGGGGGTTAAGGTCCCTTCCCAATGTGGCACTTCCGTCACGGCAAACCGCCACTCGGGGTACAGTCTCTGCATTTCTTGGCATTCTCGTCCCCACCGGACAGAATCAGCCTCCCACCAAAAACTGGTGGGAGGCCCATCCGGCAGAACAAGCTGACCGAATGCAGGGGTCGGCGTTACGGGCCGGGGGTCGGGGTGAGTGTCCGGGTGTTCCGGGTGCTCCGGGCGGTCCCGGTGCTCCGGGTTTCCCGGTTCCCCGAAGGCGGGCGCCGGGGTCACCGGTCGCGGGTGCGGGGGCTTGTCCGGGTGCTCCGGGTGTCCCGGGTGTCCCGGGTGTCCCGGGTGTTCCGGGTGTTCCGGATGTTCCGGATGCTCCGGGCGGTCCCGGTGCTCCGGGTTTCCAGGTTCCCCGAAGGCGGGCGCCGGGGTCACCGGCCGCGGGTGCGGGGGCTTATCCGGATGCTCCGGATGCTCCGGGTGCTCCGGGTGCTCCGGGTGTTCGTGGTGCTTCGGGTCATCTTTGCTTGATTCGGTCTTGCTAGGCTCATCTTTGAACATTATTAATACCCCTCTCTGTGATTTGGTTGGAACACTATGGAGATCAAACGGGACTGCTTGGTTCTGCCCTATACCGTTATCGCGGCCTATGAAAAGCCGGATTTCACGTCTTGTCCCTGCTTTCTTTCACAGGTTGCTGTGAACATCAATCCAAGCAAAGTGCCTAAGGTCAAGTTCGACAACTCGTGTTCACGGCAAGCTGTGAACATCAAGTCAAAACAAAGAACCCGCTTAGGCTTCTGTTCACATCATACTGTGAATCACCGATATTATCAAGGTACGCCGGACAAAATAAGCAATTATGCCTATTTCGCCCGGCGTCACTGTGGTGTGATGCCTATTATTACCTACGCGTTAATCATGTCGGGAGATACAAGGCTGAAGTATAGGTACTCGCGCGATGCCACCTCCTTGACCCGATGAGCCAATCTGGCTTCGTTCAATCGAAACAACCTGTTGCTACAGGCATTTATGGCGAGTCCAGTGGCATCCGACAGTTCCGCTGCCGTAAGGTGTCCTCTGATGTTGAGGTGCTCAAGGGTCTCTTCAAGTTCTTCCCTCGAGCGATCGCCTTTGGGCCTTTGACCGACTAGTTGCCATTCGCCACCAACGTGGCGAATAAGGCCGAATTGCTTTCTCATAACGAAAGATGCCTCGACATTTTCATACTGGTTGAGAGTCGATACCTCTACCACAGCATAGCGATCTTCAAGGTCGCCTGATGACAGCTCCGAAATCAGCTTTCCCACGATTTCGTCGGCAAAGGAATAATCTACTATCACCTGATCGGACATGGCAATTACCAAGGTATGACCCGGCGCAATCCGCTCGGCCGCCTTTCGGAGAACAGGGTAACACTTAGCACCATTCTCACGGAACACCAAAAAGCGCCTGTCTTCCGACCCAAGTAGATCAAAAAACTCTTCAATGCAAAAACGATATGGCGTCAACTTTTCTTCCTCCTTTCACAGGGCGCTGTGAAGATGCGGCAATAGTACCACCTTCAACAAGAGAGGTCAAGTGCCTAGAACCGCCCGAATGCAAAGTAGACTTGGGTACCAGGGCAAAAGCCCTCGATCGACGCCTGCTCCTTCCCCCTTATCGATATCCAGTATCCCCTGCCACTTCGGATTCCAAAGGCGTACCCTTGATCTTGGGCGTGTTCCCTGCAGCGCGCCAATCCACCACCACGCCCATCATTTCCCCGCTTCGAAGTGACACCGCGTTGAACAGCTCGGCTGATGGCATCATGGTCGGAACCCGTTGTTAGTCCGGCATTCGTCAGACTGCAGCGAATTCCGATGCCCAAATCACCTAGGGCCAATATCACTCGGCGCTCCATCCCAGTCCACAGCAGGTCAATGGCGGCAAATCCGCCGATGGGGGATTGCGAATGCTCATGTATATTCTGGCATAACTCGGAAAACGCCTCGCAGAAGCGCGCGGTGGCGTCGGCAGGCAGACGTAGGTTATTCCTGAGGTTTGACCTTATCTCCTCCAACAAGGGTATTCCATCGTTAAGGCAGGTCAAATGGAATAGGCGGAGATAGTCGTGCCGGACCGTATGGTCTGGACCTGCTGTCTGTTCACTTGTCCAGTATACGCCTGGATCGGTCAAATACCGACGGAGTCCTTTCGTTGCGTCGTCAACGTGAGGGTTGATGTTACCAAGAATGGCTTCACGCACCCGTCGCGTACTAGGAAGCTCGACAGTTATCCGGTACCGCTTCCTCTCCAACTGCTTGAGAAGCAGCATAAGGCCAACCAAACCCACAGCATTTACGTCGGTGAGACGCGTGCAGTCAATCGTACACGCACCGCCGGTATCCACACTCGCTAGCTTGGCCTGCCTGAGCAGATCATTCAGTGTATGCACGCCTAACCGGTTACGCACTATTAGGTTCATTCGTACACCAAGTCCTTGTCTCTACGCGGTTACCCATGTAGACGAGTTGCTACTTATGCCTGTCAGCCCGAAGAGCTCAATCTGACGTTCCGTTTTCTCATCGGGTGATATCGTCATATATATAATAGCAAATCACAGGGAAGTGTGAAATCGATCGTAGCAGAATTCTGTGTGATAAACGACACCAGCGCTCGGTGATCATCGTTGTTTCTGCCGTCACCGTCATGCTGGTGTCACCCCGCTTAGCATTACCGGGCAATTCTCCGCTGGCATTGGCCAGAAGAGTGTCCATGTTGTGCGGCCGAGCGTTTCTGACGTCATGGGGTCTATTCGCACGGGGTGGGGGACGAAGGGCCGATGGAGGTGTTCCGGTCTCGCTGCAATACACGTGGCTGTTGGCAAATGGCCACGGCGCTGCCCGATCTGTTCATGCCCTACGATAGCTCCGAGTGCGGTGAGGTAGAAGCGGTGTTTGAGTATGCCACGCTGAGTACTTGCCGCAAGGTGGCCGAAGACCGCGGCGTGAAGGCCTCTGTTATGAGTTCTACGCCCCGACGCGAGCCGCTTGGACACCCGTACTCGGGTGAGTTAGCAAAGCCCCAGCGCTTCTGGCAAGATGGCCTCCGAGCCTGTGACCCTACAATCCATCCGGAATAGGAAGTATGAGCATCAAAGCTGCCACGGCATGACCGTGGCAGCTTTGATTGGCGCCCCCAGCTAGGGACCCTTGGCGTTCGGTTGGGCTGGACGTGCCTGGACACTCGGCTGCCTATCTTCCGGTTGCTCGAGGGTCGCCCGAGAACCATGAATATCTTCAGCTGTGCCGACGTCCCCGACCTCCCGAGGCAAGCTCCTAAGTGCCTCCCCCAGCGCTCGAATTGTACCCCTGCGCAGGATCGCCAGTGCCTTCTCGACCTCGGCCGAGTTTTCCACGAATCGAATCCTGAGGATGACCTGACTTTCCATGTCCTGCCCCTCCCGATTCGTTCTCAGGTCAAGGCTATGCCGGACACGTCGCAAGGTTACCATACTTCCCCCTTCCGCTCCTGAAACGCTGGTGGGGCCGAGCGGTCTAGATGATGGCCGGCGTCCGAACGGGCATCAAGGCTAAACCCGCCAAGGCGGGCGCCCCTGGCGGGGCGGCCTTGACACCCGCCCGGCCGCCGGCAGTGTTCCTCTCAGCCCGGCCCCCAGAGAATGTGATGACAGGGTTCTCGATGACCTAGCGGGACCGCTCCGGGCCTTCCCGCTCACGCAGCTTCTGATACTCCTCCAGCACTGCCGAGTTGATCCTGGCCCGGAGATCCCCCGTCAGCGGGTGCGCCAGATCCCGATACTGGTCGCCGTCCTTCCGCTGGGGCATCCCGACAAACTCGCCAGTCGGGCCTTGGACAACCCGGACCCCATGCACGATGAAGCTGCCGCCCAGCGTCACGCTGCCGATGGCCTTCGTCGGGCCAGGTACATCCAACAGATTCAACCGAACCTGAGTCACGGGGATTACCATCCCTTCAGGCACACTCAATCTCGATTCGCTCCCTTCCGTGATGAGGCTGGAGGCCACGTGCCCCAGCCTCATGGCGTTTCATTCGGGGTCCAGTGGTACACTCCTAAGGGATCAACGGGCTCCCCGTTGACCCGCCACTCAAAATGCAGATGGGGGCCGGTGCTTTTGCCAGTGCTGCCAACCAACCCGACCGTCTGCCCATTGGTAACGACCTGGCCAGCGGTGACGAGAATCGTCTTGAGATGCCCGTAGACGGTCGTCACGCCGTCACCGTGGCTGATTCGGACGGCGTTGCCGTAGCCGCCGTCCCAGCCGGTGAAGGAGACCAACCCATCGGTTGCCGTCCAGACCGGCGTATCCTCGGGGGCGCCCAAATCCACGCCCGTATGCACGCCCCATGTCCCCGTCACCGGGTCCAGCCGTGGCCCGAACAGCGACGTGACCGGGTAGTTCTCCTTGAGTGGCCAGGTGTACGGCCCCGGGGCCACCCGCCCGAAGGTCATCTCTTCCGGCAGGTAGAGGGCGATCAGATGGTAAACCATGGCCCGGTCGTCACCGACCAGCCCCAGTCGGTCCAGCACGGCGCTGATTTCCTCCTCGCCGCATGGCTCAAGGTCCATGTACAGGCGCAGGCGGTAGCGGGAGCTGTCGCTGGGCGCCTCGACCTCCAGCCAGTAATCCCCGGCGGCCAGGACCGAACGGGTCGGGTAGCTCTGGCCTTCACCGTCCACAACCCGGCCAGTGACCCCCGGTGAGGCGTCATCGATCCCGTACCGCACCGTACCAGACCGGGGTACGTGAAACGGGATGCGCTGCGACTTCCCGTGCGAGGGGATGTTCATGGGCCGGAAGTCCACACACGCCGCGAACAGCTCCGCCGTCTGCCTGACCGTCGCCCGGTCAACCTGGCTGAAATCCTGGTGAAACCGGACCGTGTCCACGGCCAGGAGCACCGAACCCGGGATCTTCAGCCAGTACTCCTGCACGGCCTCGTCGTAGAACGCACGCTGCTGATCTGATGCAAAGGGAACGGAAGTGAGCACGGTGTTCCCGACCCCGAAGGCGCCGAAGACCAGCAGGACGAAACCCCCAATCACTGCCGCAACCGCCTTCACTCAGCTGCCCTCCCACTCTTCTGCGCCCACTTCAGCGGGTCCAGGATCTGCAGCTGCCGCAGCGATGCCACGATCTCCACATGCGCCCGCTGCTCCCCGCAGATGATCAGCTTCTCTTCCCGCCGGATCTTGCTGAGCAGGTCCAGCTCGGCCTGCGACAGCTTGACTGCCTGCGAGACCTGCTCCAGGGCCTTGGGCTCGAGGAAGCCCAGGACTTTGGTGGCGCAGTTGTTGATGATCCCCAGCGCGTACTTCTGCGACGCCGCGTTTCGCCCGTTGAGGAAGTCCGCCGGGTCTTGCGTCGCGACCTGGAGCCTGCACCGGCGCCGCCGGGCGCACTTCGACACCCGCCAGATGAACTCCAGAGCATCCTCCGAATCGGCCAGGATGCCCAGCTCGTCGATGTCGAGGATCTTCCGCTCCCGCCAGTCCCGGTTGATCTCATCCCACAGGAAGGTCATGGCCTGGAAGAAAACCGGCCCTCGGGCCAGCCGGTGGCCCATCACGTCGTGGATGTCCAGGAGCACGTACTGATTGTCCAGGTTGACGTTGGTCGGCTGATCGAACATACCCGCCAGACTCCCCGCGACCCAGGAGTGCATGACTGCAGCGAGGCGCTGCGTGGCAGGATCGGCGGCCAAGAGGGGCTGGAGATGGCGCCAGGTCGGCCACTGCTCGGGCCTAAGCTGGCTGAAGTCCGTGTCGAAGGTGATGCCTGCCCGGCGGTAGCACTCGATCACCAGCGTCTCACCCCGGGAGAGCTCCACCGGGTTAGCATCCGGCAGCATCAGCGTGAAGAGGATCAGTTGCCGCTGGATGGTGGCGGCCAGCCCGTTGGCAGGCTCCTCGGCCTCGGCGTCCAGGAAGAGCGTCGGGTCCAACGGCGGGCGCCGCACCTCCATCGGGTTGATGTAGTTGCCGGCGTGGGGCGCCAGCCGCACCCGCTGCCCGCCCAGCTCCTGGCAGAGCCGTCCCTTGTCGCCCTCGATGTCCATCGACCGGATCTGGATGCCCCAGCTCCAGAACTGCGTCACCAGCTCGTTGAGCGTGAAGGTCTTGCCCGCCCCGGACGTGGCGATGAAGACCGAGTGAGCGTTCATCAACTCCCACGGATCGACCAGCACCAGGTTGCCGGTGTCCTTGTTGATGCCCATCACGAAGCCCCGGCCCTGTGTTAGCTCGGCGTTCGCATAGGGGAAGGTGGCCGGGAGCGACTCAGCGGGGATGTTGCGCCGGGCGATCTCCCGGAGCGGGTCCCTTGCTAACGGAAGGCAGGCCTGGAGCCCCTGAGGCTGCTGGGTGAACCGGAGGATGCGCCCCCGCATCCCCTTGCCCCGGAGGCGGCCCTGGATGCGTCGGGTCAACTGCTCCAGCTCGTCCACCGAATCCGCCCGCACCAAGAGATACATGCAGAAGTCCAGCACGTTGTGGTTCTCCCCGGCCAGCTTCTTGAGCAGGCGCTGGGCATCCCGGAGCCGGGCCTTTGTGCCCTCCCGTTCATGCTCTGAGAGGGTCCCGGCCATCCGGGCGTTCATCTCGCCGATGGAGTTGCTGATCTCCCGCTGCAGCTCGATGCTGTCCGCCGGGTGGATGTGCTGGACCACCACCACCCGCCGGTCCAGGCGGTAGAGGTCGCCAAAGGCGGCCGGTGTTACCTGCCGGGGATATCCCGTCAGGGCGATGATCCGGCAGACCTGGTTACCGATCAGGAAGTGCTGGGGCGGGGCGAAGTTGAACCCGCCGGTCGGTGTGATGCGATCCAAGAGACCGTCGCCCAAGTCGCCGGGGTCCGCCCCCGGATTGAGCAGCGACATCCAGACCTGCGCCACTTCGGCGGCGTCCAGTTCGGCCACCCTGAGCCCGCAGTGCTCCAGCCCGGAGCGCACCTGCTGGACCCGCTCGGACAGGGGCACTTCGGACGCTCCCGCCCCTGGCGCCGGCCCGGGGATCACCACCAGATTCCGCCACTGCACCAAGTGCCGCTCATGGATCAGGTGGTCCACATGGACAAGCTTGTCGAACAACATCGCCGCCCGATCCCGAACCGGGTCTGCCCCGACCTGCTCAATCACCTCTGTCTGGTACGCGGTGAGGTCCAGGGGGACCGGCAGCGCCAGGCGCATCAGGGGAAAGCGGATGCTGTTGAACAGCTCCTCCTCGGCCCGGAAGATCCGGCGTCGCTCGGCGTTGCTCCGCAGCCGCAGATGCAGGCTGCCGACTTCGAGGACGCAGACCTCCCGGCCATCCGCCGGGGCGAGACCACCGTCCCGGCCCGCCGTGACGGGCAGCCAGCCCTGCGCCGTCAGCGGCGTCGGCCGCTTACTGCTCCAATTCCGCCACGCTACGATGGCCGCTCACCTCCCTTGCATGGGCGAACGCCGTCTGGTGCCGGCGGTGCCGGTAGACCTCCCAACCGACATCGGAAAGGGTCTGCTCGTCGGCCAGCAGCGGGATGCAGAAGAGAGCGGCGTAGACGCTAGCGAGGAGCCCGGCCACCACGGCGGCCAGGAAGAGCGAGACCTTGAACAGGGCGAGGCCCGCGAGTACAGCGATCAACGGGGCCAGAGACAGGCGCTTCAAATGCCGGGGGCCCAGGATCCAAAGCCGGTAACTGGTCCGCACGTTCTGCGGGAAGAAGAACTCGTCGTCCATGGGTTCCCTCCTATCGCTCGCGCTCAAAATCTCGATCCTGGGCCGCACGGGGCCATTCCCGCCCGTCCCATACCCGCACTTCGTCCCCGACCAGCAGCCGCAGATTGCGGTGGGCGTCCGTGAAGTACCAGCCCAGCGAATCACTGTACTCCACCCATCCACGCTGCCAGCAGCCGTCGAGCAGCAGTTCCAGCCGCTGACCGCAGTGGAAGGGGATCTCCTGGCCCGGCGCCGTGAGCGCCAGCCGGTTGCTATCAGCCATAGGGGACATATACCCTGTCAGCCATTTCATGCCTCCAGCCCTCCCTACTTGGCCGACATCAGCTTGAAGATCTGGCGCATCACGACCATCCGGGTCAGGTTGGCCGCTCCGGCGACAACGGCCCCGCCGGCGCCAACGCTGTAGACCAGATGCCTGGCCCACCGCGGGCTGTTCCACAGCACCCACAGGTAGGCGAGAGCGCCCATCCGCTGGTTTGCTTCCGCCCACACCCGAGGGTCCAAGAGGTCACCCCCGCTGCCCGGACTCACATGGGTGAACTTGGCCAGGAAGAGCATGGTCACCAGCAGTTGAATCAGCCCGGAGACCAGCAGCGAAGTCAGCTCCCGAAGCCAGATGTTCCAGGTGGTGCCGCCACCCTCCCGAATCAGGCCCGCCGCCATGATCGGCCCGATGGCGATCAGGACGGTGGTCTCGGCCATGATCACGGCCCGCTGAGCCACCAGGGCGATGCTGCCGACGAGGAAGACCAGCATCAGGATCAGTAGCACGATGCCGGCGTCAGGGGTCCCGGTGAACAGCGGGCCCAGCGGGTCGATCTCCAACCCCAGCGTCGCAACCAGTTGGCGGGCGTGGCCGCTGAGTTCGATCATGAACCAGGCCACCAGCGATGTGCCTGTGACGGCCAGGGCGGCCAGCATCCCTCGCCGGATCAGGGACTCCGGCGGCGTCGTGGCGGTGCCGTCCATCCGGGCAGCCGTCTCCTGCAGGGCCATCCAGGCGATGGCGACGGGCAGGAAGCCGAGGACCACCCCAACCAGCACCTGGACCAGCGGCTTTACCGTCGGGTCATCAAGCACCGAAACCGGGACGGCAAACAGCCGGCTGAACAGGCCCCAGACCAGGTTACCGGACTCCTCCGAGGTCGCCTGGATCAGGTAGGTGACGATGCTCCAGGAGGTCTGTTGCACCCATGTCCCCATCACGAATCCACCTTCCATAAACCGTTGATGTGCGAAGCACTCCTTTCATGGCGCAACCCCTCCCGGTCTGCCCGGGAGGGGCTGCTCTGTCGCCTGGTTGTGTGGTCCTTGTCCTACATGTACCTGGGGGGGCGGGCTGAGAGGAGATTTTCCGCCGGGATGGCCGGGGGTCAAGGCCCCGGGTCGTGATTCCCCGTGTGAGCCTTGACGCCCGGACGTGCCGGCCGGCATCATCAGCCCTGCTCGCCCCCGTCCCCGTTCCGGCTACTTGAGCACAGAGCCCGCGATCCCCACAATCAGGGAGGCCCCGGTCCCGATGGCCGTCAGTTTGAGCACCTCGACGATCTGGTTGCCGGCCCGGCTCATCCCTTCTTCCTCGCCCATGGCCTTGGCCGCCGAGCGCTTCACGGCCAGCGCCCCCACGGCGAGACCGGAAGCGGCGGGAATGAATCCCGACAAGATAAACCCGGCTTTTTGCAGGAAGTCGCCGATCTTGGCGCCGGCGTCGTCCAGTGGATCGGCCAGGGCGATGCCACCCATGGCCAGCAGGAACAGCGTGGCGTAGAGTGCCACCAGGAGCAGGCGGGTCCGTTTCTTCACGCGCTCATCCTCCTTGGGATTGATTAGACCTCTGCCTGCCAGACGGGCTTCTCTTCGGTTGGAACCAGCTTGGCCGGGTCAGGCAGCGGTACGTTGCGATCCTTGGCGTTGACGACCGGATGCTTCTTTGGGTCGGAAGGAATCCGCCGGTCCTCGCCGGGGAACTCCTCGACCGGGTACTTCTGCAGCCGGGCGGGGGGATGTCCCCGCTGAATCAGCAGTAACTCATCAGGGCCGAGACCCCGGTCCCCCGTGCCTTGGATCTCGTCGGGCATCATCAGCGACCGGCTGGTATAGTGGAGGCTCTCGCTGTTGCTGTCGCCCCGATCGGTCGATGTGCTGCTGGTGCTGGTGGTCCGGATCGTCGTCGTGCCCAGGCGCTTGCTCATCCACTCAGCAGTTTCCTGATCGTTGGCAGCCAGGGCAACGATGGTATCCGCACAGCCGACGATGGTGTTCCAGGCGTCGCCGTACAGCGCCTTGAGCTGGCCGATGGTCTGGAGGATCATCTCCACCAGCAGGCCCCGGCTGCGGATCGTGGCCAGCCGCTTCTCTAGGTCTGGAATCCGGCCGATGTTGGCCATCTCTTCGAGCATCATCCGGACCTCGAACTTGAGCCGCCCGCCGCCCTCGTCGGCCTCGTTGATCAGCTCCTGGAACGCCTGATCAAAGAGGAGCGACGTGAGCGCCTGATATGTGCTGTGATGGTCCGGGATGATCAGGAAGAGCGCCAATCGCTTTCGCCCGAGATCCCGGAGACTGAAGTCACTGGTTGATGTAAGGGCGGCGATCTCCTGACTGGTCCAGAGTTGAAGCCGGACGGAGAACCCGATGAAAACACCGTCCCGGGTCTTGTCGTGCAGTCCTGCCACCTGCCGGTAGAGCACCTTCACGGTCTCGTCGAGCCTCGAGTTACTGAAGATCTGCTCCATGAGCTGGCCGTCCTTGGCGAAGGTCGTGCCCAGGTGCAGGACGGTGGTCAGGTGCTGGTACTGCGGCTCCAGGGCCGTCTTCACGTACCAGATGAGGCAGGTCAGCAGCGAACGCTCGGCGTTGATCCAGAATGCGTCCCCGGTGACGCTGTTCCCCGATGTGTTGGTGATGATGGTGTTCGCCAGCCGGAAGGCGTCCTCCACGGTGCGAACGTAGTCCATCGGGTTGTAGCGATCGCTGACCTTCGGGTCCAGCAGGTTGATGGTCCTGACCTCGTACTTCCGTTCCTTGAGCATGCCGGCCACGTTGCGGTAGAGTTCGCCTTTGGGGTCGGTCATCAGCAAGCTCCGGTTCGGGTCCGTGGCGGCATGGTGGATCAGGTTCGGGAGCGAGTAGCGGCTGGTCTTGCCGCTCCCGGGTGGGCCGACGATTAGCACGAAGCGGTTGCGGGTCTTGGTCTCCCAGGGGAAGATGATCGGGCGCCAGCCCCGGCGGTGCCAGAGCCGTCCCAGAATCGCCCCGGCGCCGGTCTCGGGGAAGCGGCTGACGATCTCATCTTGATGGGCCCACCGGCTCTGCCCGTGGCTGCCGTAGCTGCTGGCGTCCACCGGCTTGCTGACCTTGGGTCGCCGTTCGACAAGCCACCAGGCCCCCAGGGTGCCAACAAAGGCAAGGAACGACAGGGTGTAGAGTTGGACCTCTTTGACCGTCAGCAGGGCGGCGAAGACCATTCGTGGTCGAACACCAGTGGCAAGCCACCGGTCCCAGCCGTCCCTTATGCCGTTGGCCTCGCCGATCAGGTAGCCCAGGAAAGCCCCGGCGCCGATGATGTAGGCCGCCACGAACGCCCCCAGCACGATAGCGGCGGCCCACAGCGCCACGAGCTTCCAGCGGTCACGCAAGCATGTCACCTCCGTTAGTCATCGTCTCGTTCACGCAGCCAGCGCTCATGTGCTTCTTCCTCTTCCCGGAGCCGCTCCCGGCGGTGTCTGCGGATCATCTCCCGCAGCAAGTCGAGTCCGCTCTGGATTTTGGCCAGCCGGTCAGAGGCGATCTCGGCCCGCTCGATTTGCAGTTCCCGGGCCGCCCGTTCGGGCGCCTGATGGAGCCAGCGCTGGTGCGCCAGTTGTCTGCCCGCCAGCCGGCGGAGTTCTTTCAAATCTTCCTTGTTGAAGCGGAGCCGCACGTCCCGCCCGTCCCGGTTCGTGTAGACGGCTTTGATGACGATATGACAGTGCGGGTGCGTCTCCGAGTCGTGGACCGAGGCGAACCAGTCGAGCCGGATCTCCCGGTTGGCTTCGTACTGGCGCATGACCTCCCGCACAAAGGGCTTCCAGTCAGTGAGCCCTGCCCGCTCGGCCTCCTCCCGGGGCAGCGAGAAGACACCATGGAAGGCGACGGGTACGGCTGGGTGCCGGGTCAGGCGGTGGTCCAGGCCGCTGCAGAAACGGTCGACGTTGGCCTGGTCGTGGTCCCGGTCGAAGCCTCCTTTCCGCTCCTCGGGGAGCTCCCGGGACCGGAAGGCGATGTAGTGGACCATCCGCTTGGCGCCGGTAAGGGTCTTGGTGTTCCGGATGATCCGGAAGAAGGCCTGGCGGCCGGTGAATGCCATGGGCTACGCCTGCCCTAGTGGTCCTCGTCGGGTGGGTCTTCGTACCGGTTAGGGCGCTTCCGGAATTCCTGGACGGCGAACTTGTAGCCATCCTTCCGCCACTTCTCAACCTTGCCCGGCGGTACGTTGGCCTCGACGATGAAGTTGCAGACCACGTACATAATGGCCAGATTCTCATGAGCAAGGCGGGCGATCATCGTGCGCAGGCCGCCTTCGAGGTGAGTGAGGCGAGTTTGAATCACCCGGTCGATCAGGGGAGCGAGGTGAGCATCGGTCTTGCCCGCTTCATCTTCTTGCAGGTACCGGAGCAGGGCGAGTTCTGTCACCTGACAGATCCGTGCCTTCTTGCGCTTGGCCGTCTCGCGAATTCCGGCGATTATCGCCGAGTCGACGAATGTAGCGAATTTCTCCCGTCCAGGCGAGTCCGGGCGCCCGCTTGCGGGGCGTGGCGCCCGCCGCCTACCTGTCATGAAGGATCACCCCCACTCTCTCAAGTCTTTGAGCCGTGTTTCATGAATGACCCGTCTTCGTTCAGGAAGCCAAACCCTTCAGCCCGAAGGGCTTACAGCAGCCTTCAGGCGGCTTCTATCCTGCGGCACAGCCTCACTCACGTGAGAAGCCGGGTGAGGAGGCTGTGGAGCGGGTGGGTCCGGGCCCCGAAGGGGGGACCGGTCGGCTGACGGCAAGCTTGGGCTAGGCGCCCTGGCCGGCTGCCAGCTGGTCGGTGCACTTGCGGCAGATCGGGCGCCCGGCAAAGTGACGAATCTCCTCGACCTCGCCGCAGAAGGTACAGGTGCCGCTCGGGATGTAGCGCTTGAGCATCAGGGTGCCGTCGCCGCCAAGGATCATCTCCAAGGGGGAGCCAGGTTCGAGTCCGAAAGTCCGGCGCCATTCGACAGGGAGCACGATGCGGCCGAGTTCATCCAGCCTACGGACGAAGCCGCTGCTTTTCAGTCCTGCTTTCATCACAACCCTCCATGATGTTGGTGTGGTCCGGGGCCAGGGGTGGTAGTCGTGCCTCCTTTCTGGAAAAATGGACACAAAAAGTGTCCATTGCGTGTATACTGCTGCCTTGTTGCTAGGTATGAGATGCGTTATGAGTCGAGTTCAGTATCAAACACATTTTGTGTCCTTGAACCAGAGTCTAACAGACACCGCTTGTGTCTGTCAATATATCCCTCCCCGATTTGTGTCGATTTCTGGCGTGCTGCTACGAAGTGTGATAGAATCGAGCTACCAGGATATCTCAGGAGGAGGGGCCACATGCCGGACAAATGGCAGCGACTGATCGACCTGCGCAAGGATGCTGGCCTGTCCCAGTATGAGTTGGCCCGCCGGCTGAAGATCGGGCGCTCGGCGCTCGGCAACTATGAGATGGGTGAGCGTGAACCGGATTTCGATACTACTAAGAAGTTAGCCACCTTTTTCGGGGTGTCGGTAGACTTCCTCCTTGGGCGGGACGATCAGTCGAGCGGAAATAGCCAGCCTGATATCCCAGAGGAGTGGAAGAGGATTGTAGCTCTCGCACAACGGGAGGGCTACACTCCAGAGCAGGTTACCCAAGCGTTGCATCTCCTGGAGTCAATTCGAAAACAGCAAGAGCAGTCGTTAAGAAAAGAGCGGGAAGGCTAGCCTTTCCCGCTCTTAACTTTTCCGTCAGTATCAATTAGCTTAGCATGTTCGTAGAGTTGCAGTTCCATCGACGAGGATACCTGTCGGGCCATTGCTCCGTTGAACCAATGTCTACGCACGTCAACTGATAAGCCGGAGCGCTTCTGTGCAGAGCATGTCCGCTCGTGAATCAACAAATTCCTCAAAACTCGCGGTGAACAAGAAACTCGGGCAAACGGCGCTGCTCAAGATATCATCAATTTGGGCAGGCATTTTGGAGCGATACTTACTTGGCGCAACGCCACCTAGAAGGTTGTTATCGGCTCGGGACATGAAACAGAGATTGGCAATGCAGTCCGGATCGTAGGTGGGCGCACCCTGAGAACGCAAGTACGCTTTGGGAAAGAGATGATGAAATTCGTTTCGATTGTAATCTTTGAGGACCGCACTCAAAGAGACAGGTGATCCGGTTACGAAGCTTCGAGGAATCCGCTGGGCCAGAAGCAGAATGAAGGTCTTGGTACTGACGTTGTTCATCCGGAAGGCTTCCCTCTTAAAGTCATCGGCAGTTACGTTAACCGTGAAATTTCCGAGATCGGACGCCTCACCATTACGTAGCTTTACCATCTCGGCGATGTCACTCTGTATCGACTTGACCGGCTGGCTATTATATCTCTTGGACAAGCACACCCGCCAGAACCAACGCAGAATTGTGTTGCGTTGGTCGTTCGTATACTGTACGTGTTTATTGCCCGGGGCGGCAAAGAACACCGTCAACGGGATGAGCAATGAAGCGTATGGAAGGTTGTCTAGGGAGTGAACTTGGACGTTCTTCTGCAGGAAGTCTATCGCTCCCTTGAGTCCGTTGACGACACTGGGAAAATGAGCGCGAACGGTGGCACCATTCAGCTTGATGAGGGTTTCCGTTGAGGCATTTCCTGCTATCACGGCAGAACAGCACCGCAAGAGCAGGTTGTTATCCTCACCAATGCCTTTAAATCCAAAGGGCTCGAACTCATCGGTTAGATCCTGGAATTTGCGCTGGATGTCGAAGTCTTCACTCCAAGTCCATGCCGTTAGCAATTGCAGGGTATCAAGAGGTACTCCCCGCTGATTTACGCGCTCGAAGACTATCGCAACGGTTGTTCGGTCGTCGGTCGATATCATCTGAACAGGGATTCGGGATTCCTTAAACACGGTCTGCAGCCTGTCGACTTTCTCCGCCAAATCATCGTCAAGGTTACGCGTTGCTCGTCGATATGCAACGGTGTCGAAAAGCGTCCGGAGCGAAAAATATCGTGTCGGATCGAGGGCTGGATCGCCGGGCATAATGGCAACCATCTGGGATTCTTGGGCATTCGAATCCGCTTTCAGGTCAAAGTAAATGTTGGTCCAGGTGTCATCAACATTTGAATCTGGCTGAATCTCTGTCTGGAAAACTCCAAAAATCGAGGTTATGCGTTGTTGACCATCTAGAATGTAGTCAACTGGGAGGGCAGCATCTGGCTGAGGCAACGTAAACGGCCCAAGTCTACGTTCAAACTTAAGCTTTTCCTTTGTCCGCCATATCAATAGAGAGCCTATCGGGTATCCCTTGTACACGCTATCCATCAAGTACGCGACACGGTTTGCATCCCAGACAAATCCCCGCTGAAATGTAGGAACGCGTAACCGCCCTTCTTTGCAGAAGTTAAGTATCTGCCGAATCGTCATATCGTCCACGCACAACACCTCTGCTACGTTGCTGAACAAAGCAGCGCGACTGTCCACAGTATTCATGACGAGGGTCATCCCGAATTATGGCTTCGAGTTGCAGCATCGCGCCGATCTGCACATAACCACGTCTTGTTTCGCACACAGACTTCGCAGTTCTAAACATTTCGTCTGCAACAACCCGATTCCTTCTGAATGTGGACAATTGCTCGATCCCGCAGTGGGGGGCACTGCGAAGGCGGCGGGGGGCATGACCTCAAAGCCCCCAACCCCAAAAAAGCAGTGGCAATGCATGTTCATGCACCGCCACTGCTCAAGTTGGGTTACTACAGAACGTGACCGCCGGCTGCGAACCCAGAGAACTGAGGGTACTCAGTTAACAGCTCGGTCCTTCGCGCTGCCCCTTCGGGCTGCTGCGATTGAGCCCGTTCTAGAATAGCGTGGAACAGCCGGCTTAACTCGCGGGCGTCCTCGGGCCCCTTTTCCGCCGGCTCACTGACCCACCATCGCTGAGCAAGGCCCACTGATCGCCGTTTCTGCCTTCCGTTTCTGTTCCGGTTCTCTTGCAATCATCAGCTACTTGCTTCCCCTCAGGTCAGTCGCTCTCATCGTCGGCCACACAGGTCCATTCTCAGCCGAGGCAATCGCGCTGGCAGCGAAAACGAGCAACAAAGCCATGGTCAAGGTGATCAAGATCCGCCTCAAATGAATCCCCCCTGGTTCAATTTCGCTCACAGTGAAACTCGGGTACAAGATGAGGGCGGCCTATTTAGCCGCCTCATCAGATTCTTGGAGCCGGCGGGCAACCTCGGTCTTTAGGCTGCTGGCCAAGCTCGTAGCTTCTGGATCCTTGTGGCGTATTGCGTACTCCTCGGCGTATTCGGCGAAACTCTGAGCTGCCCTTACATCGTACATTGCTAGAGAGCACCGGCCTGTCAGCCAACAAGCCTCGGCCCTGTGTCCATCCGTTGTCCCAGGCCGTCCGGTTTGCAACACTTCAGCGGTTAGTCGTAAGGCAGTCACGATTTGCTTCCGCAAAAAGAGTACGAAGGCCCGACACAGAAGTTGCTCCGTCTTGAATTCCGCCCCGCACACGTCGGCAAAGGATTCAGCGAGTCGCACCTCGGACTCGGCAGATTCGTCGTCGCCCTCCAGGCAATATAGCCACGCCAGGTTCTGGTGGGTCTTGCCTGTCATGAATGTAAGTCCCTTTTCGCTGTAGCAGGCAAGGGCCTCTCGGTAATAGTGTAGGGCGTTAGCGTTGTCGTTCCGGCGACGATAGGTCAGTCCCAGATTGTAGAGGACTGCCCCGAGGTACGACCTGGCCTTGTCATACCGGTGATAGTCGATGAGGAAGGCCTGCAAATTCTCGACCGCGTTGGGGTACTCAGCGATTAGCATCCAAGAGATCCCCAACTCGGCGCGTGCCTTTCCGAGGCAGTCCCAATCCCTAGCTCTCAGTGCCAACGGAATGGCAAGTTCCAGCGACTTGAGCCCGCCGTGGGGGTCACCGGATTCACTCCGGGCGCGCCCAAGCGCCCGAAGAGCCCTAGCACGTTGCCCTGGAGTGAGGTCCGGCAGCAACAACAGGCGCTTAGCAAACTCAGCAGCTTGTACGAACTCTCCCCGCCGTACCAGTTCTTCTAGTTCCTGCAACCGCTCTGTCGTCTGTCAACCCTCCTTCCGAGTGCACCACCTTCATGATACCAATTTCTTACATAAAGTGTCTACAGCTGGTTTTCGGCTCCACGATCATGAACGGGAAGTTCTGTCTCAAGCAAAAATTTGTAAGGCTAGGTGTGCTACCAAGGTCGGTGAACACCTAGCCGCAGTTTTTAGTGTACGCTCACTGTGGCCAGTGGCATCACGACAAAATCCTCGGAGATTTTGCGGAGGACCAAGTCTGCATCAACCACGTGCAGGAACTTCCGTCTGTTTCGAGGGTCACGCTCCTTCGACACGCACCACACTGTGAGCGACTCCACCACGTGCCTAAGAACCTGTTTCTGTTCCTCCCCAGATAGCGATTCCCATGTACTCACCGTGTTGACCAGTTGGCGGAACTCCCCCCTTATCGTCTCACCAGAATCGAGGCGCTGTCTGAGGTCTGATACCTGGGCTTGGGCGAGAAGTAGTCCTTCCTTGACTTCGGCCAACTCGGCTTGGGTTGCCTCTACTCGTTCGCTGTATATGCGTCCCGTCAATTCTCCGGCGTCATAGTCGCGGTGTAGCCGTGCCATTCGCCGGTTCAGCTCGTCAGCCTTACCCGTCCACTGCTCAACAGCTGCCTCAGCGATTTGCAGTTGGTGTCGAAGGTCAGCGAGGACCGACGTCACGTATCCATCTTCGCTCGACTGGCTGTAGTGGGCTTTCACTGCGTCTATGATCTTCTGCTCAACATGGTCGGCGTGTAAGGTTGCCGCGTTGCAGAGCGCCGCCCCTTGGTTGCGGCGTGCCGCGCACGCGTAGAAGCGGTACTTCCCGTCGATTAAGTTGCCGACTAGCGGTGAGCCACAACGGCATCTTGCAATGCCTGATAGAAGGTAGTCCCCCGCCAGATTCCTCCTGGGTGCAAGCGCTCTCTGCTTCATCAACCGCTGGACCCGTTCCCACAACTCGGCATCGATGATGGCCGGCAGCGCACGTTCGACTCGCGCATGGCGCGGTTCACTAAGAGTGACGACCTTCCGTTTTCCGGTCGTCTTATCCTTGACGTCGATGCGTGATCCAAAAACCAACACGCCTTTGTAGGCTTCGTTACGGAGCATGTACTGAATGCTAGTGGCCCTCCAGGGAGTACCGAACTTTGATGCAGTGCCATCGTCGTTGAGTTCGTTGGCGATTGTAAGCAGGCCTTTCCCCGCTTCGTAGTCCCTGAAGACCCTCCGAACTACCGCTGCCTGGGCCTCATCGATAGCATACTCGCCTACCTTGTCTCCACGGCAATAGCCAAACGGAAACTTCATGCCCGGGTTCTTGCCTTGCTCAGCCCGCTTCTTCTTACCGGAGAGAGTCCGTTCTCGGATCACACTCCTCTCCCATTCGGCGTAGCTGACGAGCATGTAGAAGAACATCTTGCCTGCCGGTGTCGTTGTATCAATGGGCTCCCTGGTGCTTTTGACGTGGCACTTACCATCCCACTCTTCCAGCACCAGGTTCACGGTGTCTAGCACAGAGCGAGACAAGCGGTCCAGCTTGTACACCACAATGCAGGACACCCGCCCCTCCCTCACCGCTTCGCGAAGGCGCGTGATAGCGGGTCGGTCCAGAGACCCGCCTGAGTACCCATCGTCGATGAAGCACAGTCCGTCACTGAACTGCCAGCCCTGAGCCTTGATGTAATGCATGCAGCTCTCGCGCTGCACCTCCAGGGTTGTCCCATCCGTCTGGTCGTCCGTGGACCATCGGATGTAAGCAGCAACCTTCGTGGGACAAATGGTTTCGGTACGTTCCATTTGTTCCCATCACCCCCATCCTCAGTATAACACAAGATCACTTGCGTTCATTACTGATGATAGTTACGATTACAAATCTCGGATCGTGGATCGCCGTGAAGGCGCTCATCAGGGAACTGGTGTAGCCCCCGTCCCTGATCTCGCCGTAGCCGAACAGGTTGGAGACGCCCAGCAGCTTGTGGACGAGGTCGACACAGACTTTATTGTCGCTGTCGGACCAATTGTCTCCGTCTGAAAAATGGAAGGGGTAGATATTCCACCGTATAGGGTCATATCGTTCTTGGATGATGTCATGGCACAGCTTGTAGGCGCTTGAGACTTTTGTGCCTCCACTTTCCCCCAGGTGGAAAAATGTCTCTTCGTCAACTTCTTGGGCCTCCCTTTGTGTAACCAAAAACCTTGAGTTGCTGGCAGAAATCGGATATTATAGAACTCAGTAACGATCAAGGAGTGTTACACGTTGGAGAACCTCAAGGCCCGGGCGTACATCAGGGTATCGACAGATGAACAAGCCACACAGGGCTTCTCCCTGCCAGCGCAGCGGGAACGGCTGGATCAGTTCGCCAAGTCCCAGGGGTGGACCGTGACGAAGTTCTATGAAGACGATGGGTACTCTGCCAAGGATACCAACCGCCCCGCCCTCCAGCAGATGCTGAGGGATACCCAGAAGGGCGAGGTCATCGTCGTCTACAAGTTGGACAGGCTTACCCGGTCCGTCATGGACCTCTACCAGTTGATGAAAACCTTCGACACCCGAGGTGTCTTGTTCAAGTCCGCCACGGAGGAGTTCAATACCACCACTTCCCACGGCCGCCTGATGATCACCCTGGTCGCCGTGCTGGCACAGTGGGAACGGGAGACGATCGCTGAGCGAACCAAGATGGGGCGACAAAAAAAGGCCACGACGGGCGAATGGCCCGGCGGCCCGATCCCTTTCGGGTACAAAGGTGAACCAACTCTGGTCAGGGGTACCCGCACCCTGTACGAGCTAGTGCCCGACCCTGGGCGTGCTCATATCGTCCAGCAGATTTTCGAACGTTACCTTGGCGGCCAAGGGGTCCGGGGAATCGCCCTTTGGCTCAGCCGGGAGTTGGGAGTCCCGGCAGCCGCTGGCGGGGTGTGGCGCCCGGTGACACTCGTGCGTCTGCTGACGAATCCCGTATATTGCGGTGATGTCGTCAGCGGTCGGCGGACCGGCGGCCCAGTTATCCGGGTCAAGGGAAACCACGAGGGTCTAGTGCCGCGGGACATCTTTGAGCGTGTCCAGGACATGTTTGAGAAACGAAAGGGAGTACCGCCCCGTCAGGCGACCGGTGTGTACCCGCTGGCTGGAATCGCAAAATGTGGAGAGTGTGGCGGCCCGATCTCCGCCCTCTACATGAGGCGTGAAGGAACGTACTACTACCGATGCCTCAACTACGTTCATGGCATGGGTTGCGCGGAACCTGCCCTGACGAGCTTCCCCGGCCCCCTGGCCGATGGGATGGTAGCCGAACTCGTTAGCGGTCTGGAGCAGCCCGGGAACATGGAGAACTTCCTGGAACAGTGTGCCGAGGAATGGACCAAGAAGGCTGGCATCAGCGGCATCGAATTGCGGCGGCTGGAAGCAGACCTTAGGGAAGCGCAGGTTGCGATTGGCCGCTGGGACAGGGCCTACGAGACCGGCAGACTGGGTTTCGAGAATTACCTCGCCCGTGTTCAGCCGCACAAGGAACGCATTGAGGTCATTCAGGAGAAGTTGGACCAGATTAAGGCACTACCGGCCCCCCCCTCTCGGGAAACGTTGGTTTCGAGCGTCATCGACTTCCAAGAAGTATGGAACTTCGCCACGCCGCAAGAACGCAAAGCCCTCCTACTTCGTGTCTTGCCAGCCTTTGGCGGTCAGATCCTTTTGTACAGAAACAGGGTTGCGACACTCGTGCCAGACCTATAGGCGACCACGGGGAGCGGAGGGGCTCCGCTTCTTGATCGCCATTCGCCGGACAGCATCGAAGACGGCGAAACAACGCACTTCGGAATCCTCCTGAGAGGATTCCACGGAAATCCAAAATTTTGGCGCCTTATCGACTTACTGGAAGTCCGCCGACTCATCTCTTCCCGCCGCCCTAGGTCTCGACTTCACTCATGGTTACGATACCGCTAAGGACACTTTCAGGACAACCCGTTCAAACGCCCAATTAGGCGTAAGCGCGGCGTACTATTGAAGCGGGGACTCTCCATCCGGATGTGACGTACTCGTTGGCTCGGTATCGGATATATGGGTCACGGCTCCGAAGTCCGCAAATCTTCATTTCTCGCTCAATCGATTGGATGCTCGCTGTCTCATTGAAGAAATGTCGTTCTCCCTGAATTACCACTTCCAAATAGAGGACAAAACTCATTGGGCTGTTTCGCCGCAGTCTCCCCGGGTAACCAAGCGGAATGGACTTTCCAACGAAGTCGAAACGCACGAGTCGATATTCAGATGTTTGGGCGAGCCTCTCTAGTTCGGCGGCTGACGGACCCTGAGGATTCTGCCCATGGGCGCGACCCTTGCATCCCTTGACATCCAGCAGATTAAGAGCTGATCCATACTCCTGATTTTCTAGATGCCGATAGTACTGAGTGATGACCTGCGTTGCCACTTTGATCTCATCGGACCCATAAGTCGCAGACTCCTTGATTACGTGCCATACCACGAGCAGAAATGCTGCAACCACGATCGCTATCATGGGCTTTCGTAGCCACACTTTCCTTCCCCCTCGACTCGCCCGAGTATTGTGACCAAGGCAACCTTTCCTCGAATGGCCTGCAAATCCCTTTACGCCAAAGGTTGGTTACCACTTCTTCTGGAAAAGCCCACCCGGGTGTCCGGACGGGCTTTTCGCGCCAGCCTAGTGCAGGATGGAAGAATAGACAGCGATATTCCACTGCCCCGTGGTCGGAGTAACAGTGAAGTAAGAGGCACCGGGAGTGCCGACGGCGCTAAACGAGAATCCGAGAGAGAGGTAGTAGTGCCAGTAGGTGAAGGAAATGTTGGATAGTTCGTTCTGGAAGGTGGTTTCGGTGATCGACGTTGAGAACATTCCCCCCGTTGTGTAAGTCATGGTCTCATAACAGGGCGTTTGCATGGGGAATTTCCAGGCGGCTCCAGCGTCTTCCGTCACCCGCACCAATGTGGCCTGTTCCGGATAACAGTAGCCGGGCGTATCTCCCCAGATCGAAGAGGCGTCATTTATCATGGTTAGTTGCCCGGCCCAGGACAAGGCGGCACCGTTTGTGAAAAAGGTAAACACTTGACTCAGATCCCAACTGAAATCACCGAAGAGGTTCCAACTAGTCTCGTAACCGGTCTTGGTGATGCTGATGGTGAGCCCGTTGTAGGTCTGAGTGTCAGCGACAAATCGCGCTCCCATGGAGGGACTCATCCCCGTAAGGAGTATGACTTCGTCCTTCCTCATCGGGCGGTCACCCTCGGGCGTCCGCTTCACGTAAACGGTCTTCGTGACTATACCCTGAAAGTCAGGTCGCTTCATAGCATCAGTAACCAGGTGCCGATTGTTCTTCGGGATCTTCTTCAATCGGACATTTACTTCCTCATCGGTCATACCCGGGGTAAACTCGACAACTTCCTGATAAATGTCTGACTCCGGGGCAACGACAGGCGGATCCGCCTGTTTGTTTGAACCAGCAGGAGATGCAGCGGTAGGGGGCGCAGCAACGGACGTGGCGGGAATCAACATCAGCACTAGAGCGACCAGAGCGAGCAGATGCTTCTTCATGCGCTAACCTCCCGAATTCGTGGAATCAGATGTGACGATCGACGATAGGAGACAAAAAACTGTTGCGGCATGACCCCCTTCGTGTAAAATAGGAAATAGCAAAGCTCGGGGCGCCCGTTGAAGGGCACCCGGACTTTGGAGCCCTCTCGCATTGCAGCGGCCTGCAAAAACTGCACGCAATGCGAGAGGTTACTCTTTACTGATTCTACACCACAGATAATTTAAATAGTGTCGAATCGCGTCGCTGCTTAATAGAATAGGACAAAGGTCACGCCTTTCGGGACCTTTGTCCTATTTCGCTATGTCTTTGTACAGGAGACAGCACGAAAAACGCGCTCAAGGCTCTGTGCACAAATGCAACCACCGCGAGTCAGGTCTCGAAGGACGTGACAGTGATCGGAACTGTGGAAGGATAATCGCTGCGATGGTACATAACTTACAGGGCGGCGGCCCTTTCTGAGAAGTGCCGCCGCCCGCGTCTGGACCTCAGCCTATCCCGGCCGACTAGGTTTGGAGACCGCATGGGACGGGGGACTTGTCACCGGCAAGTCCCCCTGGTCACCCCGTACCTGCACCCTCCTCAGGATGGCATAGCAAAGTCGGTAAAACTCCTTTGCGTCTTCGGGCCACTTGTCGGGCGGCTCGGTCAGCCAACTTGGTCTAAGAGTCACCGAGGCGCCCCCCCTTCCCCTTCGTATACCTCAGTATACGTGCCGGCCAGTGGCCATTGACCGACACCCATCATCCCATCGTCGTAAACCTGAACATCGACCTCCCTTCTTGATTTGGAAACATGAACGAGCATCCCAACTGCAGGGGCGCCGCCCCCGCACCCCCGCCCCTCGCCGGGAGGCAGGTCCCCAGGCTGTATGGCCTGGGGACATTTCTCAGGGTCGGTGCCTCCAGCCGGCCGTCAAGGCACCCTGGCGGCTGACGCCGCCACCGGCTGCTCCGCAGCCTGGGCCCCGCCTTGACTGCCTTACCCATCGGCCAGACCGGGAGGGATAATCGTCGAACGACCGTTGCTAATGGGGCTTGCCCCTGTGTCAGGCTTGAAACCGATCGCCCCCCCGGTGGGCATTTTTCGGGGGGGCGGGCGGTTTCCCGGGGCCACGGGGGCGGGGTCCTCGTTGGCAACGGTGGAGCGCCGGCTTATGCTCACGGCCTGGCCGCCTCAGCCTCCGTAGTACGGCAGCGGGAATGTGGTTCCTGCATATGAGGAAATGCCACACAACCCTTGTGCCACCTGAATTTGAACAATCGAATGTCCCTCTCATTCAGAGAGGGGCTTTTTCTCATGTAACGGATGGCCGTAGTTGGTGGGCTACTCCGTCGGGGGCAGGGGGGATCTGCCTCCCTTTTTCTCAAATCGACGCAGCCTGTCCCGCATCCGCACGACCTGTTTGGCGAGTAAATGCAGCCGTAGTTCGCCGGCGACCTTCTCGACCGCCTCCACTCGTTTCAGTGCCAACTGAAGTGCCAGGGTGAAACCAAGGCAGTCGTAGACTTGAGAGCGGGACATGCCGGCAACAACAATGCCGTCCTTTTCCTGTATCCCAAGTGGGAGGACAGTTGGGCCGAACACGGGGTGCAGCGGCAGCGCCGAGAAGGTCACCCAGTCCAAACGGTTACGAATCACGGGCTTGGGATGAAGAACCTTGACGTAGTCAGCAAATCCGCGAAGTAGCGGTTCCAGCGGCACTTGCCCGCCCAGCTCCATCCGCCACACCAAGCAGAAGTCTGCAAACTTCTTGAGCGCTTGGGCGTAGCGGTTGCGTGTGTTCGGACTCCGCCACCGAAGCACACTCAAGAACTGTGTGATGTCGTCATGCACTGTGAAGTCCGGCCGGCGCAAGGCAACGGCCCCGCCATTCATCATGACCAGGTAGTGAAGACCAGCTACCTGCTTTTTGCGGTAGGCCTCTGTGAACTTGTCCCGGCGAATGGCGGGGTCGTCGTGAAAGGCAATGCGGAGGAACTCCAAGGACCCCATGATGCCACCTCTCTGTTGTCCATCAATCCAGGCAAGGTCGCCCTGATTCTACCGGGAACCCCTACCCGGCTCAACAGAAGTTGGAGCAAAAACCAACAGAGAGTTAATGGGAAAACAATGCCCAAAAGCCAACTCGCAGTAAGCCTCAAGGGTCTGTGGACTGGAGTGCTACGGAGATAGGCATAACAGCGGATCGACCGGCAGGCCATCCGTCACCCACTCGAAATGCAGATGTGGCCCCGTGCTCTTCCCCGTGTTCCCCGAATAGCCGATCACCTCCCCGGCCGAAACGACCTGCCCTCGCTCGACGATGACAATCGACAGGTGGCCGTAAAGCGTGCGGAAGCCGCCGTTGTTGAGCATGACTGCCTTGCCGAAGTTGCCGTGTTCTCCGGCCATGGTCACTGTGCCGGTTGCCGCCGCCATTACCGGCATCCCGACTGGCGCTGCGATATCGACGCCGGTGTGGAAGCCCTCCTCCCCGGTCACCGGGTCCTCGCGGGCGCCGTACTCGCTGGTGATGAGGTAGGCGTCAATCGGCCAGGTGTACGGCCCCTGCGGCGTGAAGGCGAACCCACCGCCGTCCCCGAACCGGGGCCGGGGGGTCAGTGACATGACCAGCTGACGCACGAACTCACGGTCCTCCGGCGTGAACCGGAGATCGGTCATCACGTCGTCGAAGGAGCGCGTAGAGCACTTCCACTCCTCGTGCCCCGTCTCCGGGTCCTCAACCGCCGTGCAATGCTTGAAGAGATCCCTCGTCTCGGCGATCGTGGCCGGGGTGACCTGGCTGAAGTCCTGGCGAAACCGCACGGCGTCGACTGCCACGAGTTGCTCGTAGGAGACTCCTCCTCCCGGCAATTCCTTGGCCGCCTTCCGGTAGGTTGCCAACAGTTCATCCGGCGCCAGGGGCACCGAGGCCACCACCCCGACAACCACGCTGATCAAGGTAAAGACCACCCCAAAGACGATCAGGGGCGCCGCCCCGAGCTGGCGTCTACTGCTCCAGGCCGCAAGGGCCAGACGAGGTGCCGTCAGTCGGCCTCCCTCCCCGTGCGTTCCTTGTAGGCCTTGGGGTCAAGGATCCTCAGCTCCTCCAGGCTAGCTGGGATCTCCACATGCGCCCGCTGCTCGCCAACGATCAGGAGCTTCTCCTGGGGCTTGCCGAACATCGACGTGATGAGTCCCAACTCTGCCTCCGAGAGGTTCACCACCTGCGCCACCTGCGCCAGGGCCTTGAGCTCCAAGTACCCGAGCACTTTCGTGGCGCAGTTGTTGATGATCCCAAGTGCGTACTTGGCCGCCGCCGGATTCCGCCCGCTTAGGAAGTCAGCCGGGTCCTGCGTCGCCACCTGGAGCCGGCACTGCCGGCGCCGGGCTGACTTGCTGACCTTCCACAGGAACTGGAGGGCGTCTTCCGAATCGGCCAGGATGCCCAACTCGTCGAGGATCTTCCGCTCCCGCCAGTCCCGGTTGACCTCATCCCACAGGAAGGTCATGGCCATAAAGAAGACCAGCGCCCTGGCCTCCGGGTCGCCCATGCAGTCGTGGATGTCCAGCAGTACGTACTGGTTGTCCAGGTTGACGTTGGTCGCCCGGTTGAACATACCCGCCAGCGCCCCGTGCACCCAGCTGTGCAGCACCGCCCACAGGTTCGGGGTTTCCGCCCGCTTGCTGAGCAGCGGGAGCAGATCCGTCCAGGTCGGCCAGGCGAAGGACAGCCCGATCCGCTCCGTGTAGTTCTCGTAGTCGATGCCGAACCCGTGGTAGCACTCCAGGAGGGCGGTCTCAGCGGCGGCCATCTCCACCCGAGAGACGTCGGGCACCATGAGGCGAAACATGATCTTCTGTCTCTGGATGGCAGCGGCCAGGCCGTTGGCGGGCTCCTCGGCATCCGCCCCGAGGAAGAGTGTAGGGTCCAAGGGCGGCCGCCGCACTTCCATGGGGTTGATGCAGTTGTTGGCGTGCGGAGCGATCCGGACCCGCTGTCCCCTCAGTTGCTGACAGAGCCGCCCCTTGTCGCCTTCAATGTCCAGTTGCCGGATCTGGATGCCCCTGGCCCAGAACTGGATCAGCAGCTCGTTCAGGTTGAAGGTCTTGCCGCCCCCGCTGGTGCTGATGAAGGCGCCGTGGGGGTTCATCAGTGTCCAGGGGTCAACCAGCGACAGGTTGCCGGTGTCCTTGTTGATCCCGAAGACGAACCCTTCCCCCTGTGTCAGCTCGGCGTTGCTGTAGGGGAAGGTCGCGGACAGGCTGGCGGCGGGCACATTGCGTTTCGCCTCTTCCCGGATGTGGTCCAACGCGGCGGGCAGACAGGTGGTCAGAGCATCCGCCTGCTGCCAAAACGCAGCCGGCTTGGCCCGAAGCCCCTTCCCCTGCAGCCGTTGGTTCACTCGCCGAGTGACCTCGTCAAGCTCGTCCGGGCTGTCAGTCCGAATGAACAGGTACAGGCAGAAGTCAAGCACGTTGTGGTTCTCGGCCGCCAGCTTCCGAAGGAGCCGCTGGGCATCCCGCAAGCGTGCCCGCAGCGCCTCCCGCTCGAAGTCGTCGACGGGGCCGGTCAGGCGTGCGTTCATCTCCCCCATGGAATTGCTAATCTCCCGCTGCAGATCGCCGCTCTCAGTCGGGTGGATGTGCTGCACCACGACCACCCGCCGGTCCATCCTGTAGATCTCGGCCAGCTGGTCGTCAGACACCGCGAGGATAAGGACCTACGGCTAACCTGGGGTGGGTGGACCTAGTATCGCGGAGTTGCCAAGAGGGAAGGCGATATGATGCCCAGATCGGTAAAGTATGAGAACCTAAAACCAGAGGACTTTGATGCTCTGGTAACTGGAGAACTGACTCACTATGCCTCGTGGCTGGAAGATGAGCTGAATGACATCATCACTAGTTTCTTCGTTGTCCCAGGGAGGAGTAGCGCCTTCAAAAGGCTGCTCCTGTATCGTGACGGCCTAACCTTCCAGGATAAGATCGAGACCGTTCGCGGCATGATCCCGGAGTTGGGCGACAAGGCAGGCACGAACGCCCTGAAGTCCATGCTCAAGGAAATCGAAGAGTTTAAGGCATCACGAAACGCAATGGCACACGGGCTAGATGCTTCGGATAATAGCTCCCGCCTGATTCGCAAGGTTGAGATCATAAACCGGGCCGGCAAGCCCAATATCATCGAAATCTCCCCACAGGCCCACCGAAGGACAATAGCCAAAGTGGAGAGCTTGCTGACCAGGGTTCAGGAGGTCCGAAAGGTCTTGATCGGCGGTTAGTCCATAAGTGCACCCTGGGGAATATTGGACGTCAGCCCAGAATGTCAACGATAGTACCTTAGGGTTTGCGATACGGGGGCCAGGCAGGGCCGTCGGACATGGACGGGTCCCTGTCTGGCCCTGGAGTTGGCCTTGCGCTCTCACCGGCTAGTTGGAGTACACACGCCTACGAAGCTGCAGATTTTTGGTTACACACACTTCCGAGTGATGCGTAATGAACACAATTTCCACGTCTTGATACTTCGTCCGCAGAAAGCGCGTCATCCAGAAGAAGAGCGATCGGGTGATATACTTTTTGAACTCCCCCATCGATCCAGAAGCGTCCCGCATGGCCAGCACCACCGCGGAACTGGTGGGCCGGGTCTCCTGCTCCCAGACCTTGAAGCGAAGATCATCATTGTTGAGGTTGCCGAAGCCGGGCATGCCGTGCAGGGCGTTGCGCTTGAGATTCTCCATGATGGTGCGGCGTTTGTCCAGGTTGGACATGGGGCCGCTGCGCCGGATCTCCGTGAACTTGACCGACTCCGTGGGAATCTCCTGCGTCGCCTTGGGGCGCAGGTCGGGCAAGCCCAAGTCTGCAAAAATCAACTCCGCCAGGTCGTCAACCGTGACCTCGGCTTCGTAAAAGTCGGTTCCGGGCGCATCGCCCGCCTGCTTGCCCTGCCCGCCTTGCTTGCCCGGGCCGTGTCCGATCACATCGCCCACCTGGGAGTCGCCGTCACCCTGGCCGACCTTGTCGCCCTGGTTCGGGTCGAAGCGGAAGCGATACTCCTCAAGGCTGCGAATGGGGACCTTTACGAGTTTCTTGCCAACGAAGCGTTGTGACCTACAACAGATTATCTGCTTGTCCCTCGCTCATTCTCCGGTTTTCGTAGCTTTTCGCTACGAGATTCACTTTCCAGTTACAGTATCCCTGCTAGCGGGGTTGGCTATGAGCATCTAGACCATTTCCAAATGTTGTGCTACAATCTGAACAAGTGTATGTGGAGGGATGTGGTCGCTCTGGGATATACAGTGCGACATATGAATAATCGGGCCGCCGGTAAGACACCGGCGGCCCATTTTCATACCCTTCCAGGTCAAGACAATCGGAGGAGTCCTTGGACATGCACCCAGGGTCATAGGCTTTCCACACGGGAAACGAGAGGAGTGGTGTACCTTGAGCAAGCAAGATCGGGCGCCCATCGTGCGCCATTCGTACGCTGCCGATCCGGACCCTGTCAAGGTCCAGGCCGCTCTGGACCTGTGGCGTAAGGCACTGGCCCGGAAGATGGCCCTGTATCACGTACCGGCGCCCTCGGAACCGGAGGGGGCGCCCCCGGATTCCTCCGGACTCCCAGAGTGAAATGTGGGCGGTCCCGCCATACCTGGCGGGGCCGCCCTAATTGTCGTGCCCCACGCTGACGGCAGGTAGTCAAGGGTCTTGCCGCTTGAGACCTAGGCAGGATTCCCGCCCTTGACGGCCTGAGGGCAGAGTGGTCTCCCCTGCCGCCCGGACCGGCTGATTGTACGCCCCCTTCGGTTTGATGGCCCTCGACCCACAATTTTGGTGATCGGCGTTCACGACGGCCCACGGCTGAGGTTATGGGGGACAAGGAATAGAGGCTTGTCGTCGTACCCTCTTCATCACTGCGCAACCGGTGCGGTGGGAGGATGACACCTCTCCCGGTCCTTGCCCCACATGGTTCTAGCCAGACCATGACACCGTACTCGTCCCGAAACGACACCTTCCCTGACACAAGTGCCACTAGGCTTAGAACCCGAATGACACCCTCCTTTATCTTCATACCGTGAAGGTGAGAACGCCCCGGCACAGTTTCCCGTGACTTGAGAGGGCTCCGAGACGCTGAGTGATGGCAGAAGTCTATGACTACCCATGGTCTTTGTTTTGTCACTGCAGTTCGGTCGGTTATTATCGTTAACCTGTGGTTTGGCGCTGGACGTTATGGTAACCTTGAGCCGAAAGGCGACAAAAGCAGAACTCCAGTCCAGACCTAACTTCCTGTACTCAGAAAACACTGAGACACAACGGGAGTGGTTGTCATGCTCGCAATAGCTGTGTCGATCGTAATTGCTGTATTGCTTGTGTTGGTAGGCTATGTTGATCGGGATGAAGCCGGTAGCATTCGCTGGAGTGGTTGTATCTGGACACTGGTGGGTATGTCGATCGTCTGCGGGTGGCTTGCAGCTGGCTATGTCATGTGGGCTGACCCAGATCGCCTGCGCGAGGGTGCAGCGTATTGGCTAATAGCAGTTCCAGTGTTCGGAATCGGTTATTGTTCGCTTTCTCTGGCTTGTCTGCTTACATGGTGGGTTTTGCGACGGATCCTGAAGCGCGGCTGGATTCCCGCAATTTTGGTCCCCTTGGCCGCCTCGCCCCTGCTAGGCCCGTGGGGTGCTGGGGCTGCTCTGGTCGCATGTTTTGGGGCTGACCAGATTTTCTCCAAGCGGCGCCTCCCTGCGAAGGATGAGCCTCATTCGGATGGACTGGGGAGGTAGGACTTTGTCATCTGGAGGACCGTACGATCATCCAGTTACGGGTACGGTGGTTTGCGGACTACATCCCTTTCCGTTGGACGTTGAAAGGCTTGTGGTTGACGTTCACGCTCGCAACCCGGGAGTGTTTAGCGACCTCCAGTGGGCGCCTTTCGACTGGGAGAAGGGTGAGTTCATGCCCGAAGCGACTAGACTGCTCCAGGGACTTCTCGATCACCATGGCGATCCCGTAGCCTGTCGACGGCTCATCGATCAATGTTGGTCCTCCACTAGCAATCGCGTGACCTAGCAAATCCGAACCTAGATCCATCCTGACGAGCTGAGGAAAGTGGACAGAAGATGCTGCCCCTATCCAACTGCCCGGCAGAACCGAGCCGGATGGTAGCGCAAAGCCGAGGAATGCACGCTCCTCGGCTTTGATGTTTTTGCAGGTATGCCGGCGCAACTAGCGGCCTGTGTGCAGACAGCCACGTCAGAAAACCCTAAGGAGTCTCCCAAACTAGGTCAATCTCCGGCGCATCGTTGCTCCCTTTCTGACGATACATCGTGATGCTTCGCAAAAGGCCGTATAGAATGTCACGTTGACTATTGACCTCCAGATCATCCCACATGTCAACCTGCACCATGAGAGCCTCCCAGTCGGACAAGGATGTTTCGATGGTGCGAACTTGCTCCAGTGCCTTCTCCCGCTCCGCCCGTTCCGCCTGTAGCTCTTGTCGCTCGGTCTCAGCATCAATCCGCAGCTCTTCAAAGGTGGCCAACTGAATCTCACCGCGCCTGGCCGCCCGGCGAACACGTGCCAAGTCTGCATCAATCTCCTGAAGCCGGCGGTCTATTTCGGTTATCGCACGCTGGCAATTTGCCTGGTGCTCTCCGCTTTCTCGCTCCGCCTTCGCCATGATGACAGCTGCCCGACGCAGTTCAGGTGATCCGTAGCGTTCCTTGATGGCCTTCACAACGGCTTGTTCCATCTTGTCGGCATTCAGCATCCCGGGGACATAGCCGCAACCATCGGCACTCTGGAAGTTTCTCGTGCAGCGGTAGTACCGAGTCTTCACCCTGTCGTAGAAAACGGAGAGTGGTCCCCCACACTTGCAGCGGGCAATGCTCGTCAACAGGCTTCGATTCCGAGATTGGAGGCCCTTGCGACATATCTGGGACCGCTCCCGAAACAACTGCTGTGCCTTGTTCCAGGTCTCCACTTCCACGATTGCAGGAACTACCCCTTCCAGCTCGACCAGAGGCTTCTGTCCTCGAAGGCGATGCGGCGCCGTTTTGTCTCGTCTATGCGCCGGGTTGACCGGAAGCCGCCCATACACGAGGTGCCCGCAATACACAGGGTTTTGGAGAATTCGTGCGACAACGTGCATCCACCACGGGCCTCCTGTCGGGGATGGAGCCCCCTCCTCGACCAGGGCCCGGGCGATTACCGACGGTCCTTGCCCAAGAGGGCCTGTAGTCGCCATCTCAAACATCTGACGAACCACGGCGGCTGCACCTTGCAGCGTCCCGTCCTCGCCAACGGAATCGATAACCAGAGAGCCCTTTCCGTCACGACGGTATCCGTAGGGGGGCTTCTTGCCGCCAGGGTACTTGCCCTCTTTGGCCCGCCTGACGTGCCCGCTATGGGTCCGCTCCCGAATGAGCGCCCGTTCGAACTCGGCAAACGAGGCCAGGATGTTGAAGATGAGCTGGCCCGTCGGGTTGCCGTCATCCGTGCTGATCGGTTGGCTGGCGCTCCGGTAAACGCACTTGGCCAGCCACTCGCTCTGCACCAGGGTCACGGTATCGGCTACGCTGCGGGAGAGGCGATCCAGACTGTAGGTCACGACGCAGTCGACCCTCCCCTCCCTTACCATTTGACGCAGCCGCGACAGAGCCGGCCTATCCAGGCTTCCCCCGCTGTAGCCGTCATCGATGAATATGAACTCGTCAGTGACGTTCCAGCCCTGAGACCTCAAGTAGAGGCTGCAACGCTCCTTCTGCGTCTCCAGGGTGGTGCCTTCTGTCTGCTCATCGGTCGACCAGCGTATGTAGATGGCGACCGCATTCGGCCGAATCTCCTTGTATGCAGGCATTCAGGGTCATCCTCCCATAACCAGCGATTACAGTTTTTAGTATGCAACACCGGCTGTAGATCGTGAACCTTCGTCCCGTCCGACGTGATGATTGACTCTTCGGCGATGATCTCCGGCAGGTTCTCCTTGATGGCTTCCTTGATCTTTTCGTTGTGCCTTGCCTGGTCCTGGGGCCCTTTACGATGCAGGCTCCAGTCATGCTGTGATGTCGATACCATAGCGCTTCCCTCCCCTCATAGTTTAGGCGCCTATGATCAGGTGTCTTGGTACAGTGTATGCACCATTCCGTCAATTGGCCGTCATACCCCTTCACAAGCAAACGCCCCGGTGTCACCACCAGGGCGCCGGCCTCAGTGATTCTCAGGCGCCGACTCCATGAACGCCTGCAGATCCTTCATGAACGCCTCAAAGTCTCGGATGGCACACATGGTCTCGCAGAGATCGAGGGGGTTATCCAGGACGCCCGGGCACTCCACATCCAGCGCGACGCCGTACTTAGCGAAAATCTGCGCAGCGTCCGGCCTGGCCTCCAGGATTTCGCTCACCAGCGTATCGGGCGTTACTTTCACTGTTCTCACCACTCCTTCCCGGTCCTTATGTTGACCTTGTCGCGTGTGAATTACACGATCACCAAGCGGTCGCCGGAATTTTGCATGAAGGATCTTCGGATAGAGGACAACGACCGCCGGACACCGAAGTGGTCTATACCACATTGGCGACTTGACCCGGTCAGGAGGAGACGATATGGACCTTTCGAAGTACGCCGGTCAACTGGTGATGGCCGGCTTCCAGGGCGCCGCCCTTCCGGACGACTTCGCCCGCCAGGTGCGCCGGGACGGGCTCTGCAGTATCATCCTGTTCAGCCGCAACCTACAATTCCCGGAACAGATCCACCGCCTGACGGCCAACCTGCAGGCGCTCTCCGCCGACGGCCTGCCCCTGCTGATCGCCACCGACCAGGAAGGCGGCATCGTTGCACGGCTCAGCGGCATCGCCGGGACGGACTTTCCCGGGAACATGGCGCTGGGCGCCGCCCGCAGCCCCGAACTGGCCCACGCTGCCGCCCTCGCGGTCGGCCACGAACTGCTGGCGCTGGGCATCAACATGAACCTGGCGCCGGTGCTCGACGTCAACAACAACCCGCAGAACCCCGTCATCGGGGTGCGTTCCTACGGCGAGGACCCGCGCCTGGTGGCGGGGCTCGGTGCTGCAGCCGTCCGGGGCTACCAGGCAGCCGGTGTGCTCGCCTGCGGCAAGCACTTCCCAGGCCACGGCGACACCGCCGTCGACTCACACCTTGCCCTGCCCACGGTCGCCCACGACCGGGACCGCCTGGATGCAGTGGAACTCGTGCCGTTCCGGGCTGCCATCGCAGCCGAGGTGGGCGCCATCATGACAGCGCACGTGGTCTTCCCCGCCTACGAGCCCGACCCGGCGCGGCCCGCCACGCTCTCCCGGTCGGTGCTGACCGGCCTCCTGCGGGAGCGGCTGGGCTTCGGCGGCCTGATTATCACCGACTGCATGGAGATGAAGGCGATCGCCAATGGATTCGGCACCGTGGCCGCCGCCGTTGAGGCCGTCAAGGCCGGGGCAGACCTGGTCCTCGTCTCCCATACCGCGGAGACCCAATCGGCGACGGTCGCAGCGCTGAAAGATGCCATCGCCTCCGGGGAGATTCCCGCCGGACGGGTCGAAGAGGCCCTCACGCGCATTAGAAGCGCCCGGGACACCGTGGCCAGGGCGCAGCAGCAGCCGCTCACCATTCTCGCAGGGCCTGAGCACCAGGAGTTGGCCAATACCATCGCAGCTGCCGCAGTCACGCTCGTCAAAGACGACAAGCATCTCCTGCCGCTTAGCCCGCACGGGCTCGGTGTCGTGGTCTGCCGGGCCGCGGCCCAGTCGCTGGCCGAAGAAAAGGGCGGGCCTGAACCAGCCCTCGCAGGGGCAGTGCGCAAGCTGATCCCAAGGGCAGAACTGCTGGTGGTGGATCGTGAGCCCACCTCCGCCCAAATCACTCAGGCCAGCGAGCTGGCTGCCCGGTGCCAGGCCTTGGTGGTCGGCACCTTTGCCGCCACCCATTGGCCCGCACAGGCTGCCCTGGCAGACGCGGTCCTCACCGCGAACCCGCGCACCGCCATCGTCGCCCAGCGGAGCCCATATGACCTGCGGGTTCTCCCAAACGCCGGCACATACCTGGTCACTTACGAAGACCGGCCCCGGGTCTCAGAGGCCGCCGTTCGCATCCTGCTCGGAGAGCTGCCTGCCACCGGCCGCCTGCCCGTCACAATCTGAGTCATGAAGACACAGAAACGCCCGCCCCAGCCATAACGGCCGGGGCGGGTTTTCATCATGCAAACACTACTTCGCCGGAGACAGCTTACCGGTCAGGATCATCAGCGTGACGAAGTTGTCGCCGCCGCCGTTCTTCAGGATCGGGTCGCCGTCCTTCGGCCAGCCGGTCACGTGGACGTTCTCCAGCGCCGGGCTGTTGGTGTACCGCTCGTAAAGGGGCACGATGGGCATCAGCTCGTTTAACGCCAGGGCCGTCTTGCCGATGATCTCCTTCTGCTTGGCGACGTCGAGGCCCGCCGCCGACTCGGTGATCATGGCGTTGAAGTCGATGTCGCCGCCGCTCCACTTCTGCTTGAGCGGGTAGTTCTGGCCGGGGAGCTCCGTCTTGTTGGCATGCTGCGCCTGGTTGTAGGTCACCAGGTCAGCCGTGAAGCCGAAGGACGGATGCGGCACGCTGGAGCCGAAGAGGCGGAAGCCGATCTGGAACTTGCCCTGGTTGATGTCGGTCGGCGCCTGGCTGGACGGCACGCCGCGCACCACGGCCTTGATGCCGAACTTGTTCAGCTGCTGCACGGCGTTCTCGGCCGAAGCGCTCCAGTCGGCGTAGTCCGAAGGCACGTGGACCTCGAAGGAGAGCGGCTTGCCCTTATCGTCCACCCAAATGCCGTCGGCGCCCTTCTTGAAGCCGATCGACGTGAGCAGTTCCGCACCCTTGGTCGGATTGTACTCATACTGATTCAGCTTCTGAATGTCGGCCTGGTTCATCCAGGTCTTCACCAGGTTGTCGCTGAAGCCGGTCATATACTTGACCGGCACGCCCGAGCTGCTCAGGGCCACCATGCCGTTTTCGCTCCGGTTGACGGCGTAGGCGATGGCCTGGCGAACTTCCTTGCGGTCCAGCGGATAGATCTTCATATTGAAGAAGAGGGACGGGCCGCTGTAAGTCGGATAACGGATCACCCGGATGTTCTGGGCAAGAATCTGCTTCTCCGTCGCGGGCGGGAAGGCGTGAGTGGCGAAGTCAACCTTCTTGTCCAGGACCAGCGGGGTGATGGCAGCAGTCTCGCCGTTGTAGATGACGATCTTGTCGAACTTCACGGTCTGCGCCTGCCAGGCCGTGGGGACCTTCTTCAGGGTCATCTGCGCTTCGGTCATGGTCGCGGGGTCAATGTTATACGGGCCGGTGACGGTGAACTCCTTGGGCTGGAGCGTGTCCATCTCCTTCATGACGGCCTTGACTTCCTCGGACGTGGGGGCCTTGCCGGCGTCGAAGAGCGCCTGCACTTTCTTGGCGATCGCACCGTACACGGCGCTCGAAACGGGCTGGGTCTTCAGAATGTAGCGCAGGGCGATGGTCGAGGGCTGACCCAGATGGAAGACCACCTGGTGGTCGTTTGTGGCGGTGACCTTGTCGACATACCGCCAGACCGCGTGGCTGTTGGCCTTCAGGATCGACAAGGTGTTGATGACGTCGGTGGCGTTGAAGTCCTTGCCGTCAGACCACTTCACGCCCTTGCGGAGGTTGAGGGTGACTTCGTTCTTGGCGGCGTCCATCTTCCAGTCGGTGGCGAGCATGGGCTCCCAGGTGTCGCTGTCCCAATAATACATGGCGAACGGGTTCATCATCATTTCGTTGTAAGGGCTGCCGCCCATGGCGAGGGTGGCCGTGCTGTACCACTGGAAGTTGGACTTGGGCGGGAGGTTGTAGGGCCAGCCGCCGTAGAAGACGGCTTCCTTCGCCGGCTGGACAGCGGGGGCGGGCTCCGGGGTCTTGGGCTCTTGTTTGGGGGTGCCGGAGCCGGAACACGCAGTCAGGAGTAGCACCAGCGCTACCACAGCAGACATCAGGCCCAAAACGCGTCTGCGCAAAGTGAACCCTCCATTCCCTGTGTGAAAAACCCCTATATGCGATGCGATGGTCTTCGCGGAAGCCCTTACGATGCGCCGCGCCTGGCAAGCAGGGCCAGCGCGCCGATGAACAGGAGACCCAGAACCAGTGTGAAGCCTGAGATGGCGAACTCTGCGGTGCCCGGGTCCAGCACAAAGAGCAGCACAAGCGAAAGCAGCGTCGGGAAAGCGGCTATGCGCATGGCAGCCCGCCCGATTTCAGGGCTCATTCCATCTCCCCCATCACGTTCGTCAGTTCCTCTGCCAGGTGGCACGCCACTTCATGGCCCGCCCCCAGTTCACGAAGCTCCGGGGCCTGTCCGTCGCAGCGCCCGGCTGCAAAGTGGGGGCAGCGCGGGTGGAAGTAGCAGCCCCCGGGCAGGCGGAGCAGGCTCGGCACTTCGTCGCTGCGCAGCTTGATGCGCTCCTTGGACCGGGTCAGCCGGGGATCGGCCTCCGGAATGGCCGACAGCAGGGCCCGGGTGTACGGATGCAGCGTGCGCTCGATCACGTCAGGCGTGGGGCCCATCTCCGCCATGCGGCCCAGGTACATGACGCCAATGCGCCCTTCCGCCGCGAAGTAGCGGGCCAGGGCGAGATCATGGGTGATGAAGAGGAAGCTGACCTCCAGTTCCCGGTTCAGCCGCGCCAGCATGTTCAGCAGGCTGACCCGGATGGAGACGTCGACCATGGAGACAGCCTCGTCGGCGACGATGAAACAAGGGTTGACCGTCAGGGCCCGGGCGACGGAGACCCGCTGGCGCTGTCCGCCGGAGAGCTGGTGCGGGTACTTGTCCAGAATCTCTTCCGCCGGCGTCAGATCGACCAGTTCCAGCAGTTCGATGGCCTTGCGCCGAGCCGCCCGCTCGTCGGGGCAGAGCTTGTGAAAGAGCAGCGGCGCCACCATGGTTTGATGGATCGTGCGCACCGGGTTCAGCGACGCAAAGGGGTCCTGGTGCACGATCTGCACGGAGCGTCGGAACCGGTCGTACTCGCTCCCTTTGAGCGTGGCAATGTCCTTGCCTTCAAAGAGCACCTGTCCTGAGGTCGGCTCCAGCAGCCCGGCCGCGATTTTGCCCGTGGTAGTCTTGCCGCAGCCGGATTCGCCGACCAGGCAGATGATCTCCCGGCGCTTCAGGGCACAGGAGACGTCATCGACCGCGACCACATCCTGCTTGCCCTGGCGGAAGTGGCGGCTGACGTGCTTTAGTTCAAGGAGTTTGTCTGCGCTCATGTCGTGCCACCCCTTTGCCCGTCCACCTGTTCCCAGTGGAAGCAGGCGACCATGCGGCCGCCGTCGACCGACCGGAGCGGCGGCTCTTCCTGCACGCATTGCGCCGACGCCATGGGACAGCGGGGATGGAACTTGCAGCCCGGCGGCATTTTGACCAGGTCGGGCGGCGAGCCGGGAATGCTGGTCAGCTTTTTGATCCCGCCGTGCAGGGTGGGTACGGCGCTGGTCAGGCCCATCGTATAGGGATGAATGGGATGCTCAAAGGCCTGGTAGACATCGGAGATCTCTACAAGGCGGCCCGCGTACATGGTGGCGACGCGGTCGGCCAGCTCAGCCGCCAGGCTCAGGTCATGGGAGATGAAGATCAGGGTGAAGCCGAACTCGGCCTTCAGCTGCTTGAGCAGTTCGATGATCGTCCGCTGGGTCAGGATGTCGAGCGCCGTGGTAGGCTCGTCCAGTATCAGGATCCGGGGCTCCAGCAGCAGGCTCAGGGCCAGCAGGACCCGCTGGCGCATGCCGCCGGAGAGTTCGTGGGGGTACGAGGGCAGCACCCGGTCCGCATCCAACTGGACGGCAGAGAGCAGCCGGCGGGCGCGGATCATGATCTCCGCCCGCTCGTTCAGCCCGTGGGCCCGGGCAGTATCCAGGAAGTGCTCATCAATGCGGAGCACCGGGTTAAACGCGTTCAGGGCCGCCTGCAGGACCATCGCCATTTCGATCCAGCGGATCCGGCGGATCTCCTGGGGCGACATTTTCAGCAGGTCGCCGCGGTTGGAGCCGTCCACCAGCGCCAGCGACCCCCGGGTGATCCGGGCGTTGCCCGGCGAGAGCCCGATGAGCGCCAGGCCCAGCGTCGACTTGCCGCAGCCGCTTTCGCCGATGAGCGCCAGCGTTTCGCCCTTGTATAGATCGAAGGTGACGCCCCGCAGTGCGTTGACGGGGCCGCGCCGGCTGGTGTACTCCAGGTGCAGGTCGGAGACCGACAGTACAACGCCAGGCATGGCGCTACTCCCCCGTTCTCAGGCGCGGGTTGAAGAGTTCGTCCAGAGAGCGGGTCATGGAGACCAGCGAGAACTGGAGCAGGGCCACGACGGCGATGGGCGCCAGCAAATACCACGAGCTGTCCTTGCTGAAGATGGCGCCCTGGCCCCAGGCCAGCGAAATCATGACGCCCCAGTTATGGCTGGCGAGCGGGATGATGCCCAGGAAGATCAGGCCGACCTGTGCGTACATGGCGTGCGTCATGGCGAGCACAAACGAGATGACGACGTAGCTCATCATGTTCGGCAGAATCTCCTTGAAGAGCAGGTGCCGGATGGGCAGGCCCAGGCAACGGGCTGCCTGGACGTACTCCCGCTCCTTGAGCGACAGCACCTGCGAGCGAATGGCGAGCATCAGGCCCGCCCAGGAGACAGCCGCGAGAATCAGCGCCAGCGACGTGGGGCGGGTCAGCCGCAGGAACCCAGCCACTACGATCAGCAGTGGGAAGTGGGGAATGGTGAGCACCATCTCCGCCAGGCTGACGGCCAAGCTGTTAAACACCCCGCCCAGCAGGGCGGCCAGGGAGCCCAGCACCACGGCGATCAGTGCGGAGAGCGCAGCGGCCAGCGCAGAGACGTAGATGATATCCCGGCCGCCGTTCAGAATCTGGGAAAGGTTGTCCCGCCCCTGGTAATCGGTGCCCAGGGGATGCGCCCGGGACGGCGCCTCGTAAATGGCCTCGACATGCGCCGAATTGTCCAGCGGCACAAAGAGCGGGGCAACGTAGGCGGTCAGGATGATCAGGGTGACCATGATGAAGCCGAAAAAGCCCATCCGGTTGCGGGTCATGATCTTGAGGGAGCGGAGCAACATCTGCGCCTACCTCCCTTGCACCCGAATGCGGGGATCGAGCCGGCTGTACAGCAGGTCCGCCAGCAGATTGGCGGTCACCACCGACGCCGTGATGATGATGAAGACGCCTTGCATGACCGGGTAATCGCGGCTGATCATGGCGAGGTTCAGCTGCTGCCCGATGCCCTGGTATGTAAAGATCGTTTCGATCAGAATCGACCCGCCCACCACGGACCCGATGGAGAGGGCCAACTGGGTAAAGAGCGGCAGTACGGCGTTGCGGCCCACGTAGGCCAGGGTGATGCGCCCGTCCCGCAGGCCCCGGGCCCGGGCCACGGTCACGTAATCCTCCCCCATGGTCGCCAGGGTGCTGGACTTCATCACCAGCATCCAGTGGCCGATGGTGGTGACCACGTAGGTCAGAATCGGCAATGTGGCATGGTAGAGCGCATCGAGGAAGAACCGCAGGGTAAAGCCGACGGGCACATCCGGCGAGTGGGAGCCGCGCAGGTCGGAGAAGTCGAGGAGCTTCCAGCGCACGCAGAAGTAGACCACGATCAACATGCCGACCAGATAGTTCGGCACCGACGACATGATCGACGCAAACGCCGAGAGGATATGGTCGAACCAGGTCTCCCGGCGGTAGGCCATCAGCATACCCAGGAGGAGGCCTATGCTGAAGCTGATAATTAACGAGACCAGGACGACGAAGAGCGTCCAGGGCAGGAACTTGAGCACCAGCTTGCTGACGGGCGTGCCCATGGCGGTGATCGACATGCCGAAGTCGCCGTGCAGGAAGATGCCGGCCAGGTACTCCACGTACTGCTGCAGGACGGGCTTGCTCAGGTCGACGCGATAGATGGAGGCGGCCTGCTCCTGGGCGTCTGCGAGGGGAATGCCCTGGACCAGCAGCGAGTTGATGTAGATATCCAGCGGGTTGCCGGGCATGAGCCGGACCAGGAAGAAGGTCAGCGTCGTTACCACGAAGATAACGGCCAGAGACTTCAACACCCGCTAAAAGATGTAGTTGCGCCAGAGTCGTAGCACGGGTGCCCCTCCTCACTCACGGTCTAGAGGACTGCGGCGGCGACGGCGTTGTGGAAGCGTGGGCGCAGGCGGATGGCCACGTCGCTGCGGCCGAAGTGCACGTTGTTGGTCAGCAGGGCGACGGCCAGTTGCCGGGCCGGATCCAGCCAGAGCGAGGTACCCGTGAAACCGGTATGGCCGAAAGCGCCTGGCATAAACAAGTCGCCGCAGCTCATGCATTCGGCACCTTGCCGCAGGACAATCCAGCCAAGGCCCCGAGAGTCCGTGGAGTAGCGGGTCAGATCGCAGGTAGCGGCAGCGATGGTGGCGGGCGAAAGGATTTGATGGCCGCCGGCCAGGCCGCCCTGCAGCCACATCTGGCCGTAGGCCGCCACTTCGGCGGCGGTGGCGAAGAGCCCGGCATGGCCGGCCACGCCGCCCAGGACGGTGGACCGCTCGTCGTGGACTTCGCCTACCTGGTGGCGCCCGAGGCCCTCCCGGTACTCGGTGGCGGCACAGCGGTCCCGCCAGTGGGCCGGCGGGTTGAACCCGGCCTCGGGAAGATGCAGCGGGAAGAAGATGTGCTCTTTGGCGAAGCGGTCCAGAGGCTGGCCGCTAACCTTAGCCACCAGTTCGCCCAGTAGAATGAAGCCCAGGTCGCTGTAAATGACCGTGCGGCCGGGCGGCGACTCCTGCAAGGGCGCCGTCAGAATCCGCTCGATTAGCTCGGGCCGCGGGGCAGGCTCCTGTTCCAGGGGCAGCCAGGGCGCCAGCCCCGCCGTGTGGGTCAGGAGGTGCCGGATGCGCACCTCCGCCTTCCCCTCGCCGGCGAAGGACGGGAAAAAGTCGGCGACCCGGTCGTCCAGGCGGAAGGCGCCCCGCTCCAGCAGATAGAGCACGGACGGCAGCGTCGCCATCACCTTGGTCAGGGAGGCGAGGTCAAAAATCGTGTCGGGCGCCATGGGCCGCCGCTCCGGTTCGGGGTTGAACTGGGCCCAGCCCATTGCCCGGTGTGCTACCACCGCTCCGTTGCGCACCACTGCGACGACGGCGCCGGGCAGCCTGGCCGCGGTAACCTCGGCAGCGACCACCTGCAGGGCAGCCTCCAGTCGGGCGTCATCCACGCCTGCGTCCGCCGGCTTGCGGTACTGCAGCGGGTTCGGCAGAAACCCCTTATGCAGGGAGTCGCACACTGGAATGCTCACCGAGTCCTTCCTCCCCCCGAAGGCGCACGGAAAGTTCTGAATCGGCTTTGCAAGTGGTATATACAACATGCTTCGTAGAATCTCCTTTTCGCCCGGCAAAATTTTCTGCGGTCCCGAGAAAATGGGACTGGCATGCAGGATAAACGTGAATCGACAGCAAATTGTCAAGTCATCTATACCACTTGGCTTGTGCGTAGGATCACGGAGGGAGAAACCCATGGCGCTGCATCGGGCCGTAATCGGCATTGACGGCGGCGGCACCAGGACCCGCTGCCTGGTAGCCGATGTGGAGGGCAGAGTTCTCGGCGAAGGGTTGGCCGGACCCACCAATTACCTGGTGACGGGTCGGCAGGAAGCCCTGGCCAACCTGGAGGAAGCCGTGCGGGCCGCGCTGGCGGCAGCGGGTGCGCCCCTGTCATCCGTCGTGGCCGCCTGCGCCGGCCTGGCCGGCGTAGCCCGCCCCGAAGATAAACCCTGGCGCGATTGTGCACTGGCGTTCCTCGCCCCGGCCAAGACGCTGGTCGTCGAAGATGCCCGCATTGCCCTGGAGGGCGCCCTGGGCGGCGTGCCAGGCGTGGTCGTCATATCGGGCACCGGGTCGATCGCGATGGGCCTCAGCCCGTCGGGCGACTTGATCCGTGCCGGCGGCTGGGGCTGGCTCCTGGGCGACGAGGGCAGCGGCTACGCCATCGGGCGCCAGGCGCTGAACGCCGCCCTGGCGGCGCTCGACGGCATCGGCAGCCCGACCACCCTCGGTGCGCGCATTATTGGAGCCTGGCAGCTGGAACGCATGAACCAGACGATCAACCGGGTCTATCAAAATCTGCCGCAGGCCCGTGTCGAGATTGCCGGGCTGGTGCCCGTGGTCATGGCCGCCGCTGCCGAAGGCGACGCCGTCGCGTCTGCGATATTGGTGCGGGCCGGGCGTGATCTCGGCCATATTGCCGCTGCGGTCCTGGGCCGGCTGGAACTGCCCGCCGGTACCCCCAGGCGGGTGGCGGTGACGGGGGGCGTCATCACCGGCAGCGCCGCCGTCCGCGGCGCCATGGTCACCGCACTTTCCGAGCGCGTCCCTGAAGCTACCGTATCGGACTGCCTGCGCAGCCCCGCCGAGGGCGCCGTCGCCATGGCCGCTCTACTACTCAAGGAGTCGGGCGGACCCGAGCACCAGGAGTTGATCACGGTGAACCCTGACCAGAAGCGCCCCGTCGTCCCGCTGTACTACCAGATTCGCAAGTACCTGCTGGACGCCATCGAAAGCAAGCAGCTTTCCCCGGGCGACCGGGCGCCTTCCGAGCGGGAGCTGACCGAGCGGTTCGGCGTCAGCCGCCTGACGGTCCGGCAGGCCATGACCGAACTGGAGACCCAGGGCTACCTGCACCGCATTCAGGGCAAGGGCACGTTCGTGGCGGCGCCCAAGTTTGAGCAGCCGCTGGCCGCCCTTTCCAGCTTCACGGAAGATATGCGCCGCCGGGGGCTGGTGCCCGGCGCCGAAGTACTGTCGGCGGAGCTGACGGCCGCGGGCCGCCGTGTCGGGGAAGCGCTGGGCCTGGAGTACACGGCGCCGGTCTTCCGGCTGGAGCGGCTGCGCCTGGCCGACGGGGAGCCCATGGCGCTGGAGGTCTCGCATGTCGATGCGCGCATCTGCCCGGGTCTGCCCGGCTGCGACTTCAACCATCAGTCGCTGTACCAGGTGCTCCAGGACCGCTTCGGGCTGGTACTGACCAGAGCGACGCAGAGCCTGGAGGCCGTTGCCGCCGACGCGTACGAAGCTGCAATCCTCCACGTGCGTGAAGGCACCCCCCTCATGCAGATCGAGCGGGTCGCCCGCCGCAGCGACGACCGCCGGGTCGAATATGTCCGCTCGCTCTACCGGGGCGACCGCTACCGCTTTGTAGCGGAGCTGGACCGTCAGGAGGGACGCCGCTATGAGCTTGGATCTAAGTAAGCTGGCCACCGAGGGTCGCCTGGCAGAATCGATGGAGATCGACCTGGCCTCCACCGCACAGATTCTGCAGACCATCAATGACCAGGACCGGCTGGTGGCCGAGGCCGTGGGACGGGAACTGCCCCAGATCGCCCGGGCAGTGGATCTGATCGCGGACCGGCTGAAGCAGGGCGGCCACTTGATCTACATCGGCGCCGGGACCAGCGGGCGCCTGGGCGTCGTGGATGCGGCGGAAGTCCACCCGACCTACGGCACGGGGTCCGAACTGGTCCAGGGGCTGATTGCCGGCGGGCGGGAGGCCGTCTTCGGCGCCAAGGAAGGTGCGGAGGACGACCCGGAACTGGGCCGGGCCGACGTGCTGCAGCACGTGCAGCCCGGCGACGTAGTTGTGGGCATCGCCGCCAGCGGCCGCACCCCTTATACCTTAGGCGCCCTGAAAACGGCGAAAGAGCTGGGCTGCGCGACCGTCGCCGTGACCAACAACGCCGGCTCGCCCATGGCGGCGGTGGCCGACGTAGCCGTTTCGCCGGTGGTGGGCGAGGAAGTGATCATGGGCTCCACCCGCATGAAGGCCGGCACGGCGCAGAAGCTGGTGCTGAACATGCTCTCCACCGCGGCGATGATCAAACTCGGCAAGGTTTACACCAATCTGATGGTCGATATGCCCTGCACCAACGAGAAGCTCTATCTGCGCGCAGAGCGGATGGTGATGCTCGCGACCGGCGCCGACCAGCCGGCGGCGCGGGCGGCCCTGCAGAGGTGCGACCACCATACGAAGACGGCCATTGTCAGCCTGCTGGCGGAGGTGGCGCCCGAAACCGCCCGCAAGGCGCTGGCCGCGGCGGACGGTTTCGTGCGGCGCGCCATTGCGCTGGCCGCCGCGGAGCCGGCGCAATGAAAGCGCTCGAGACCATTCGCGCCAAGCGGGAACGGTTGGTCATCGGGCTGATGTCCGGCACATCGGTGGATGGCATGGACGCCGCTCTGGTGCGCATCGAGGGCGGGGGCGCCGGCGTGCGCCTGCGACTGGAGCATTTTCTGACCGTACCCTACGAGCCGGCGGTCCGGGCCGCCATTTTCGCGTTGTTCCGCCCCGAGTCGGCGGGTGTGGATGTGATCTGCCGGGCAAACTTCGCCCTGGGCGAGCTATTCGCCCGGGCGGCCCTCAAGTTGATGCACGAGGCGGGCATCGATCCGCAGTCCGTGGATCTGATCGGCTCTCACGGGCAGACGGTCTGGCACGAGCCGGTCGGCCTGCCCTGGGGCGGCCTGGCGCCGGGCGTCAGCACCCTGCAGATCGGGGAGCCGGCGGTAATTGCCGAGCGAACGGGGATCATCACCGTTGCCGATTTTCGCGTCCGCGACATCGCCGCGGGCGGGCAGGGGGCGCCGTTGGTCCCCTACCTGGACTATTGCGTGCTGCGCAGCGATCAGTGCAGCCGGGTGACGCAGAACATCGGGGGGATCGGCAACGCCACCTACTTGCCGGCCGGGTGCAGTGCCGCGGAGATCATCGCTTTCGACACAGGTCCGGGCAACATGATCATCGACGCGCTTACGGCTGCTCTTTTCGACCGGCCCTATGACGCTGAGGGGCGGATCGCCGCCGGCGGGACTGTGAATGAGGCATTGCTCGCGGAACTGCTGGCGCATCCCTACTTTGAGCTGTCGCCCCCCAAGACCACCGGGCGCGAATTGTTCGGCGTACAGTTTGCCAGAGAGCTGATGTCGCACCACTTGCCACCGGCTGACCTGATCGCTACTGCCACGGCCTTTACGGCCCGATCCATCGCCGGCGCCTACCGCCGCTTCCTGGGCCCCGTCGCCGAAGTGATCGTCGGCGGGGGCGGCGCCCGCAATCCTACCCTGCTGCGCATGCTGGCCGACGAGCTGCCCGGCGTGCGGGTGATGACCCACGAAGCGGTAGGCATCAACTCCGACGCGAAGGAGGCGATGGCCTTTGCGCTCCTGGCCAACGACTGCATTCTCGGCCTGCCGACGAACATGCCCGGCGCCACGGGCGGGCGCCCGGCGGTCCTTGGAAAAGTGATGTATTAGCAGAAAAGACGACAGCGCCAGCAAAGCCCTGTCGTCTTTTGCATGCTTCGGCACGACTTTCCTTGCACAAAGCAGGGACCGCAGAAGAACACTACGTTACGACAACAGCCTCGGCAAGGAGGGTCCGCCATGGATCCAAAAATCGTCTACTTCTCAATGGAGTACGGCCTGAGCGAGGAGATGCACGCCTACGCGGGCGGTCTCGGCATTTTGGCCGGCGACTACCTCAAGGGCGCCGCCGACCTCGGCATGCCCCTGGTCGGCATCGGGATTCTTTGGCGGCACGGCTACACGACCCAGCTGGTAGGTGACTCCGGCTGGCCTTACGACCGGTATCCGGACTTCCGCTATGACTTTTTGGAAGATACGGGGGTTCGGATCTCCGTTCACATACAGGACCGACCCGTCGTCGTCAAAGTGTGGAAGACCACCCACTTTGGCAATGCCCCCCTGTTCCTGCTGGACACCAACATCTCCGAAAACGCGCACGCCGACCGGGACATCACAGCTCATCTTTACGGCGGCGGGCGGGAAGAGCGCATCGCTCAGGAGATTGTGCTCGGCATCGGCGGCATTCGGGCGATCACTACGCTCGGCATCCGCCCGGAAATCTACCACTTCAACGAAGGGCACGCCGTCCTGGCCGCCACCGAGTTGATCCGCCGCCTGATGGAGCAAGGCCGTTCCTTCCAGGAGGCCTGGAACGAAGTGCGCCAGTCCGTGGTCTTTACCACGCACACCCCTGTACCTGAGGGGAACGAATGGCATCCCCTCGACGCCCTCCTGAAGATGGGCGCCAACAACGGCCTCTCCATGGAGCAGATGGCCGCCATTGGCGATGACCCTTTCAACATGACCGTCGCTGGGCTGCGGCTCTCCCGGATTGCCAACGCGGTCTCTGAACTGCACGGCCATACGGCCCGGAAGATGTGGTCGCACGTGCGGGGCACGGCGCCGATCATCCATGTTACCAACGGAGTGCATCCGGCGACATGGCAGAACCCGGCTGTGGCCGCCGCGGCCACCGACGATGAGTTGTGGAAAGCACACCGGGACGCCAAGCGAACGCTCCTGAGCGAGATTTACGGCCGCACCGGCACCTGGATGGATCCGGACACGCTGCTGATCGGTTACGCCAGACGGGCCGCCGCGTACAAGCGCACCGGCCTCATCTTCCGTGATCCCGCGCGCGTTGAGCCGTTCATCGAGAGCAACCGGCTCAATCTGGTCTTCGCCGGCAAGGCGCATCCGCGGGACGACAATGGCAAGGCCGTGATCGCAAAGCTGGTGGAGCGGTCCCGCCAGTACCAGGGGCACGTGGTCTTCCTCCAAAACTACGACATGAAAGTCGGGCGCCTCCTGACGCAGGGGTGCGACGTGTGGCTGAACAACCCGCGGCGCCCGCTGGAGGCGTCCGGGACTTCGGGCATGAAGGCGGCCATGAACGGGGTGCTGCATCTGAGCACGCCGGACGGCTGGTGGCCCGAGGCAGTGCAGCACGGGGAGAACGGCTGGGCCTTCGGGGGCGGCGAAATCGGCGACGTGGATGCCTATGATGCGGAGCAGTTGTACGATGTCCTGACCAACCAGGTCATTCCCACGTACTACAACGACCGTCCGACGTGGGTGCGCATGATGCGCGCGAGCATCGAGACGACCCGTGAGGCGTACTCCGTCCACCGGATGATCCGCCAGTACGAGCAGTTGATTTACCGGCAGATGGCGCCCGTGTAAGCCGGGGGTCGCGGTTGTCAGAGGCAGTTGCACAGGGGGGCCGTGCGGGCGGCAGGAGCACGCCGCCGCGGCGCCGCCCTTACCTGGTAATCGATGCTCACAAACGACAACGGGGGCCGTCTGCATGCTTAGCGCGGCAGACGGCCCTCTGGGTTGGTCGGGCTTGGTGTTGGGGTTGGGATTAGCGTATTGGGAGTAAGGTCAGCAGGTCGGCTTTGACCGCTTGCAGGCGGGCCGTGGCATCCGCCTCGCTCTTGCCCTGAACAGAGACATAGAGCTTCAGCTTCGGCTCCGTGCCCGACGGGCGGACCATGACGAAGCCGCCGTCGGCGAACCGATAGTGCAGAACGTTGGCGTGGCCCAGCATCAGGTCGTACCGGCCGCCGGTGGCGCAATCGATGCCCGTGCCGGCGGCGTAGTCGTCGGCCCAGGCCACCGGTACCCCGCCAAACCGGCCGGGGGGATTCTGCCGAAGCCGGTCCATGAAGATGCGGATCTGCTCCTGGCCTTCCCGGCCAGGCATCGCCACGTTGTACAGGTCCTCCTGGAAGTACCCGCACCGCTCCCACAGCCGCTCCAGGGCGCCGTACAGGGTCGCCCCCTGCGCCTTGTAGAACGCAACGGCATCGGCCACCAGGAGTGCCGCCATGACGGCATCTTTATCCCGGACAAAAGTGGCCCCGAGGTAGCCGTTACTCTCCTCGAACCCGAGCAGGAACGTGTGACGACCCGTCTCCTCAAACTCCCGAATAATGTCGCTGATAAACTTGAAGCCCGTGTGCGTATTGAAGAGTGCCACCCCCTCTTCCCGGCAGAGGGGGACGATCATATTGGAGGTAGCGATTGTTTTTACGACGGCAGCATCAACGGGAATCGGCCGGCTGCTGATCAGGTAATCCACCAGCAGTGCCCCGATCTGGTTGCCGGTAAGCTGCCGGTAATGTCCATGGCGATCCCGTACCATCAGTCCGAGCCGGTCAGCGTCGGCGTCCGTCGCCATGATTACGTCCGGGTTTTCCGCCTCGGCCTGGCGGAGGGCGAGGGCGTATACCGACGACTCCTCGGGGTTCGGCGTATCGACGGTGGTGAATGCCGGGTCGGGCTCCGCCTGCTCCCTGACGATGGTGAGGGGGAAGCCGGCCATCTCCATCACCCGCCGGACGGGCCCGTGCCCCGTGCCGTGCAGCGGTGTGTACAGGATGCGGCATGCCGCTCGGTCCGGCCGGTCGGCCACTGCGAGGGCAACCACCTCATCGTAATAGGCCCGGTCGACGGAATCGGGCACCAGCCTCAACAGCCCCTTGCTGCGGGCCTCGGCTTCCGGCATCGGCCTGACAGCCGTCAGATCCCCAACCGCATGGATGTGGCGCTGGATCTCCGCCGCCCGCTCCGGCGGCACCTGTCCGCCATCCTCCCAGTAGACCTTGTAGCCGTTGTATTCCTTCGGATTGTGGCTCGCCGTAATGACGATGCCCGCCACGGCCCCGAGCTTGCGCACAGCGTAGGACAGCATGGGCGTCGGCCGCAGGCTCTCCCAGACGTAAGCTGCCACCCCGTTGGCATTGAGCGTCAGCGCCGCCTCCAGGGCAAATTCCGGGGAATGCAGGCGGGAGTCGTGGGCAATCACCACACCGCGGCTGCCGGCCTCTGCGCCGAAAGATGAGATGTAGTCGGCCAGCCCCTGGGTCGTCTGGCGGATCACATAGCGGTTGATCCGGTTGGTACCGGCGCCGATGATCCCCCGCAACCCGCCGGTGCCGAACTCGAGGCTGCGGTAGAACCGCTCTTGCACATCTCCCGGGTCGTGGGCAATGCCGCTCAGTTCCTGGCGGGTGGCGGCGTCAAAATAGGGATGCTCGGCCCACAGTTGGTAGCGTTCAAGGGCGGTCGTCACTTCCACATCTCCTCATCGGTCAGGACTCAACCCATATCATCCGCCTGCGTTCCAGCGGCTTATGCACAGCGAAAAAAGTGAGAGACCCAGGAGCCGTGGAGCAGCAGGACGCCGGCCAGGCAGAGGCTGACGACCAGCACACCTGCGGCCACGAGGCGGCGGCGCAGGGGGTAGGCCTGGTGGAAGACCAGCACGGCCGCTCCGGCCACGACCAGCTTTACGACGACTGCCAGGGCTGGATGGGCGGTCACGAGGGGCGCCATGAGCGGGTTCGCCTCCTCAATGGCGCCAAGGCGCAGGCCCCACAGGGTCAGCGCCAGGTCGGCAGCCCCGCCCGTCACGATCCACCAAAGCCCGGCCAGCAGCCATCGGGGCCTATGTACGCGCAACAGAAACGCCACCCCCATCATCTTCCCATAAGGAAAACGTATTCGGGTGGCGAAAAGTTCGGTGCCCGGAGAAAAACGGACATTTCAATTTACTCGTTGTCGGCGGGCCGCCGGGAGTGGGCGATTTTGCTGGCTGCGGCCGCGGCGATGGCGGCGACAAGATCATCAAGGAAGGTGTGGCAGCTGCCGGCCTTCTTTTCGTTTAGCTTGCCAATGATCATGGGCTTGGTCTTGTCCAGGTATCCGAAGTTGGTCAGCCCGATGGTGCCATACACGTTGGTAATCGACAGCGCCATGATCTCATCGACGCCGTATAGGAAATCGTCGGTCGCGACGATGGACTGCAGGGGCTCGGGCAGCTTCCCTTCTTCGGCCAGCATGTCCAGAGCCACGCCCGTCAAAATGGCGTGCTGCACTTCACGCTTCTTGATGACCGCGTCGACGCCGGCCAGGCATTCTTCAATGGTCAATTCCGGGTAGTAGCCTTTCTGAATCTCCAACACAACTGCCGCGATCGCCGTCAGACTGACGCCTCGCTGCATTAGCATTTGCATGACTGCTCTGTACATAGGCCCACCGTCCTTCCTGTTCGTGAACGGAGTATATCTCAACTATGATTATGACGGGAAGAGGTGACTGGTGCTATTCTCCGGCAGGGCAACGGTGACCCGGTTCCGGCCGCTATGCTTGGACGCATAGAGGGCCTCGTCGGCCCGGGCCACCAGGCGGCTCTTGCCCTGGCCGAGTTCATACTGGGCCACCCCGAGGCTGATGGTCACCGACAGGCGGGTCCCGGACGAGAAGTCGAAGACCTGGTGCTCAGCCACGGCCGCCCGAATCCCTTCGGCAACGCCGACGGCATTGCGGGCCAACTCGCCGCGCAGCACAATAGCAAACTCCTCGCCGCCATACCGGGCGGCCATCGCATCATCCGGCAATTCCCGCCGAAGCAGGTACGCCAGCTCCCGCAGCACCAGGTCGCCAAACAGGTGTCCGTACGTGTCGTTCACCGTTTTGAAGTGGTCGATATCGAGCAAGACCAGGGCGAGGGGCTCGCCTTCCAGATACGCCTGGGCCAGCGCCACGCTGAGGGCCTGCTGAAAGTGGCGGTGGTTGGCCAGACCGGTCAGACCATCCGTGTTGGAAAGCACCGCCTGCTTCTGATAGAGCCGCAGGCCCGTCAGGCCCAGCCCGGCAAGCCGGACGGCGACCTGCAGCACCCGCGCATCCGGTACGGCGCCCTGCACGGCCAGGATGCCGACCAGTTCGCCATCCTCCACCACCGGCAGCAGCACGCCATCAGGACGGACCTGAACCGCTTCGCCCTTTTCAATGACCTGCCTGATGCCTTCATCGACCGCCGGCGCCCACTCAGGGGCGCCCTGCCGGTGCGCTGCGGCCCGCTGCTCCAGGACGCCGTTGTCGGCCACTGCCATCAATACGGCCGCCTGACAGGTGCCGGACTGCACCAGTGCCCCGGCCAGCCCCTGGACCGACCGGACCCAATCGCCTACCGAAACGGTGCCGGCCAGAAGAGCGATCTGCTGCAGTTCCTTTTCCAGGTGGTCGCGCGCTGCGGCAAGCTGGCTGCTTCTGAAGTACTGCCAGGCCAGGGCCGCCAACGCAATCGCCAGACTCACCGATAGGAATGCAGTCATCGATACCCCTCCTCTGCCCGGGCCATGCGCAGCGTTCTTTCGTACTTCGACCACTGGTACTTAAGTCCCTGCCTGAATTGTAATTATATGTGAGGATTACCGAACGACAACCGCATCGTTCCCGACGAGTGCCTGCAGCTCGTCGATCAGGCGGTCGGTCACTTTCACGCGCAGATGGGCATGGACTTCGATCCAGCGTTCGGTCCGCAGCAGTTTGATGCGCACCGGCGTTTCACCTGGGTGCCGCTCCAGCGTCTTGCGAATGGCAACCATAACCGGATCATCGTCGGCTGCGGCGTCTGCCTTGAGGTACAGCACCGATGATTTCCGGGTGGGCGCCGGCGGCGGCAGCACTTCGTCGGCCAGGACTTTGACTTCTTCCTCCTGGTTCTGGAGCCTCCCGCGGACCAGCAGCGGCTGATCCGGCTGCAGGAGCCGGGCACAGGCGGTGAGGACCCGGGGGAAGACGACTACTTCGCACTGGCCGGTCTGGTCTTCCAGCGTCAGGAAAGCCATGTTGCCGCCCGACCGGGTCGACACCTGCTTGCTGGCCGCCAGCATGCCGCCAATGGTGACCCGGGCGCCGTCCTGCTGCTCAGGCAGGGTCGCAAGAGGGATGGCGCCCTGCGCATCCAGCGCTTCCTGATAGGGCCGCAGCGGGTGACCTGACGCGTAGAACCCAAGCACTTCCTTTTCCATGGCCAGCATCTGCTGGGGCGGGAACTCGGGAATGTCGGGCAGCCGCTCCGCCGCCTCCGGCTCGGCAGCCGGGCCCACCCCCAAATCGAAGAGCGACATCTGTCCGGCCTGCCGGTGGCGCTGCACTTTCTGGCCGTCGTCGAGGGCCCGGTCCAGCACTTCCAGCATTTGCGACCGGCGGGCCAGCTTGTCGAAGGCACCCGCCTTGATCAGGCTCTCCACGGATTTGCGGTGCAGATGGCGCATGTCGACCCGGCGGCAGAAATCGCGGAGCGAGGTGAATGGCCCCCCCTCCTCCCTGGATTGCACAATAGCGTCCACCGCACTCCAGCCAATGTTCTTGACGGCCCCGAGGCCGAACCGAATCGATCGCTCCACCGCCGTGAACCGGGCCATCGACGTGTTCACATCCGGCGGCAGCACAGAGATGCCCAGCCGGCGACACTCGTCCATGTACAGGGCGACCTTGCCTTCCCAGCCCATGACGCTGTTGAGCAGGGCCGCCATGAACTCGCAGGGATGGTGCCGCTTCAGATACGCCGTCTGATAGGCGACCTTGGCGTAAGGCGTGGCGTGACATTTGTTGAACCCGTAGTTCGCGAAGCGGATGATCGCCTCGTACAGCGCCTCGGCCACCTGTGGCGCATAGCCGCGTTCTTGCAGGCGCTCGACGAAGAGCCTGCCATACTTTTCGAGATCACCCTTCTTCTTTTTGGCCACCGCGCGCCGCAAAAGATCGGCCTGCCCCAGACTCATGCCCGCCAGTCGATGGGCGATCTGAATGATCTGCTCCTGGTAGACCATGACGCCGTATGTTTCACCGAGAATCGGCTCCAGGTCGGGGTGCAGGTAGACCACCGAGCTCGGGTTCTGCTTGCCGCGGATGTAGTCGGGAATGTGCTCCATGGGACCGGGGCGGCAGAGCGAAATGGTCGCGATGATATCTTCAAACCGGGTGGGCTTCATGCCCCGGAGGACATCGGCCACCCAGCCGGCTTCGATCTGGAAGAGGCCCATGGTCTCGCCCTTGGCCAGCATGGCAAAGGTTTCCGGATCATCCCCGGGAATCTGTTCAATGTCGAAGTCCGGCTTCTGCCGCCGCAGCGCCTTGACGGCATAGTCGATCACCGTCAGCGTGCGCAGGCCGAGGAAATCCATCTTCAAGAGGCCGATGTCCTTCAGCTGATCCATATCGAACTGGGTCACGATCTGGTCATCGCCCGATTTGTAAAGCGGGACATGCTCGACCAGCGGCTCCGCCGTGATCACCACGCCGGCGGCGTGAATGGAAGGGTTGCGGGGCATGCCTTCGACCAGCCGGGCCGTGTCCAGCAGGTCCCGCACCTGGTCCTTGGTCTGGTAGAGCTCCTTGAGGCCCTGCACTTCCCGCAGTGCGTAGTCCAAATCCTTCCCCCAGGGCAGCAGCTTGGCCACCCGGTCGACTTCGCCATAGGGCATGCCCATGGCCCGGCCCACGTCGCGCACGGCGCCCCGGGCCGCCATGGTCGAAAACGTGATGACCTGGGCGACGCACTCGGCCCCGTACTTGCGGTGGACGTACTCAATCACTTCCCCCCGGCGCTCGTAGCAGAAGTCGATGTCGAAGTCCGGCATGTCTACCCGTTCGGGGTTGAGGAACCGCTCGAAGAGGAGACCGTACTTGAGGGGATCGACATCCGTAATGCCAAGGGTGTAAGCGACCAGCGACGAGGCGCCGGAGCCCCGCCCCGGGCCGACCGGAATGCCATTGCGACGGGCGTAGTCGACAAAGTCCCAGACGATCAGGAAGTAGCCGGGAAAGCCCATTGCTTCAATAACCCGCAGTTCGTGCTCCAGCCGCTCGCCCGCCCCGGGCGGCGGGTCGCCGCCGTAGCGGGGCGCCAGCCGCTCATAGCAGAGGTGGCGCAGGTAGCCCGCCGCATCGAACCCGGCGGGTATGGCATAATTGGGCAGGTGAATCTGTCCGAAAGGGATGTCGACGTTGCAGCGCTCCGCGATGGCCAGCGTATTCTCCATGGCGCCGGGAATATGGCCGAAGCGCCACGACATCTCCTCGGCGGACTTGACGTAGAGTTCGTTCGTGGCCATTCGCAGGCGGGTCGGGTCGTCCACCGTTTTGTTGGTGCCAATGCAGATGAGGATATCCTGCATGCGGGCATGCTCGGGATAAAGGTAATGGGCGTCGTTGGTGGCGACCACGGGCAGGCCCTGGCTCAGCAGCCACTCGTTCAGTTTCGGATGTTCAGGCAGGCCCAGGTCCTGCAGTTCCAGGAAGAACGCGTTCGCGCCGAAGATGTCGCGGTACCGGTGCAGCGCCCGGTGCGCCTCCTGCTCCTGCCCGGCGAGGTACCGGGATGCCGTCTCGCCCGACATGCAGCCGCTCAGGCCGATGAGCCCTTTGGAGTACTGGGACAGGACTTCGTAGTCGACCCGCGGCCGGTAGTAAAAGCCTTCGGTGAAGCCGATGGAGACCAACTTGACGAGATTGCGGTAGCCTTCATATGTTTCGGCGAGGACGGTCAAATGGTAGCCACGGTCGCCGCCGGACTTGAAATGGCGGCTATCCGGGGCGACGTATAGCTCGCAGCCCAGAATCGGCTTGACACCGTGGGCTTTCATGGTTTTGTAGAACGGAATGGCCCCGAAGAGCACCCCGTGGTCGGTCATGGCCATGGCGCGCATCCCAAGCTGCGCCGCACGGGCGGCCAGCGGCTCGATGCGGTTGGCGCCGTCCAGCAGGGAGTATTCCGTGTGCAGATGCAGGTGGACGAATTCCGGCTTGCTCAATACCGTTCACCTCACAGAGGAAGAGAGTTCGCTGCGGACCGTCACCGAACCTGCGTACGGGTCCCGAAAAGCAGGGTGACCGTTCTTTCGCAGCGAAATGCAAGAGCAAGAGGAGGGTGAATCTCTGTGAAACTTCCCGTCTACCTCGACTACAACGCCACCACGCCGGTGGATCCGGCGGTGCTGGAAGCGCTGCTCCCCTATCTGTCTGACCACTTCGGCAATCCCCACAGCTCCCACGCCTACGGCGCCACGGCGGCAACGGCTGTGGCCGGGGCGCGGGCACAGGTCGCCGGCCTCCTGGGCGCCCTCCCTGAGGAGATTGTCTTCACGTCGTGCGCCAGCGAAAGCAACAACCTGGCCATCAAGGGCGCCGCGTTCGCCCTGCGGGAGAAAGGGCGGCACATCATCACTACGGCGGTGGAGCATCCGGCTGTGCTCAACACCTGCCGCTACCTGGAGCGGGAGTTCGGCTTCGAGCTCACCGTCCTACCCGTGGACAGCCTGGGGCAGGTCGACCCGGAATGGGTCCGGGAAGCGATCCGGCCCGATACCATTTTGATTTCGGTCATCCATGCCCAGAACGAAACGGGGGTCCTGCAGCCAGTATCAGAGATCGGCTGGATCGCCCGTGAGCAGGGCATCCTCTTCCACGTCGATGCCGCTCAGGCCGTGGGCAAAATCCCCGTGGACGTCGGCGACCTGAACTGCGACCTGCTGACCGTGGCGGGCCACAAGCTCTACGCGCCCAAGGGAGTCGGGGCCCTGTACATCCGCAGCGGCGTCGAGCTACATCCGCTGATTCACGGCGCTGCCTACGAAGGCGGGCGCCGGGCTGGCACCGACAATGTCGCTCTTGCTGTTGCCCTGGGCAAGGCCTGCGCCCTGGCCGCCGAGCATATCGCCGCCGGTGAGCCGACCCGGCTGCAGGCGCTGCGCGACCGGCTCCACGAGCTGCTGGCAGACCAGCTTCCCGTCCGGCTGAACGGACACAAGGAAGACCGGCTGCCGGGCACGCTGAACATCTCGGTAATTGAAGCCGTGGGCAACGACTTGCTCGCCGCCGTTCCCGAAATTGCCGCCAGCACGGGGTCGGCCTGCCACGCGGGCGTAAGCAGGCCCAGCGAAGTTCTGCTGGCCATGGGCATCAAACCCGTCATCGCCCTGGGCGCCCTGCGCCTGAGCGTGGGGCGCTATACGACCCAAGAAGAGGTCGAGTATGCCGCCGAACGGATCATCCGGGCGGCCACGCGGTAACGATTGCCGACCAACACAGATGGGTGGGTGGAGATCCACCCACCCAAGTATCTATATCCATTTGCACATCTGAATGCTATACCAAAGGTGAACGGAGCCGACGAGGAGGTGCAGCAAACACCCGCTTTGTTGTGTCTCGTGGTTCGCTCATCAATGATGAGCATGCTGTGCTTCGTGACGCAGACCCCGCAGCGACGCCGCGTAACAACCACAACGATTTACACCAATGCCAGTGAAATCGGGAGGGAAATGCAGCATGCGCAAGGGCGTCATCATCCCGTCGCTCGTCGCTACATTCGCCTTAGGCTGGGCCTATAAAGGCGGGTTCATTGACGGCATCGTGGCAGGCGCACAAGCAATCTATTACGCCAACATCATGGCTGCACGCGAACTGTTCGGGATCATCTCCGGCCGACCCCGGCCATTCCGCTGGTGGCCGCCGTTCTGATGCCTGCTGCGCTGGCTGCCGGGTCTTCGCTGGTAGCGGTGGCCGGTTTTGGCGGCGTGTCGGCCGAAGAACTGGCGCGGAAGAATTTCGTCCCTGTTGTGCTCGGCCTGCTGCTCTGCGCAGTGGTGGCCGTGATCCTCTGGTAGTTTACATACCCGCCGCGGACCGGCCGGCCCAGGCCGGTCCCCGGGGACGGGTCCAATGGCGGGAGTGACTAAGATGAGTGAGGGTGCAGATGTGGAGTATCTGGTCCTGAGTCTCATGGGCCAGGCGGAAGAACCGGTTGGATCGGGTGCCGTTTGCGACTGGCTGCGCAGGCACGGCAACACCATCAGCGAGGCGACGGTCGGCCGTTTTCTGCGCCAGCTCGATTACCGCGGGCTGACAGAGCGGACGGGGTACCGCGGCCGGCGTCTGACTGAAGTCGGCAGGGCCCGGTGGACCGAGCTACAGCAGGAACTGGCGCTGTCGCGCACCTCCCGGGAGTTCATCCGCGCTCTGACCGCAGCCGACCTCAAGGAGGTCATCGATGTGCTCATCGCCCGGCGGGCGCTGGAACGGGAAGTGGCCAGGCTGGCCGCCAAGCTCGCCACCGAGCAGGATCTGGAAGCGCTGTCGGCCATGGTCAGCCGGTACGAAGCCGCTGGGCTCGCCAGGGAGACATCCGAAGCAGACTTTGCATTTCACGTGCGGCTGGCGCAGATCACGGGGAACCGTGTCCTGCTGGCAGCCACGCAGCTGATACATGCTCAGGCCGCGATGGCTCTGATTCCGGCCTCGATTCACCGAGCACTGAAACCCGGGCTGTCCCAACAGCACCGGGAGATCTTCAATGCGATTGCAGCTCACGATCCGGATCGGGCGGAGACCGCGATGATCACCCATCTGGATGGCGTGATCAATGCGATCAGGAAGCATGGTCAGGTCCTGGAAACGGAGGAGAACGCCTAAGGAGGAATCGGCGTTGATCGACACCACCGGCACTGCCGGGTGAACCATCAACTGCACCAAGTACGGCGAGGGCTGCATGTGCTGCGCTTCCGGTGAGCCACGTTCGGCGGGCGGGTCAGCCTGGCCGGCCTGGCCGGGGTTTTGGAGATGGGACTGGAACCGATCACCATCCCCACCGAACTGGCCGTCGGCGACGCCATCGCCCACGTCACGAGGAAGCAGGACGAGGAACTGGGCTGGAGCCAGAAGTTCACCTGCTCGGGCTCCGTCTACTTTGAGCGGATGAAGGCGCTGGGCCTCTACACCACCGACGTGGCGGCCATCCGGGAACGTGTGCGGGCCGCAGGTGCCGAGGGGCTCTTCAGGCTGCCGATTGTCACACCGGCCAAGGCTTAGCGGATGGGAGGTCTGGATCGTTCGATGAGCAACTTTCAGTACAAGTTCCAGATGTACAAGGCGCTGCAGCAGAATATCCCGCAAATCTACGCGAACGCAAAGAAGGCAGCCGACGAGATCGGCATTCCCAAGGAGATCCGGGGCAAGTTCGGCCTGACCGGCGCCATCTCAGGTTGCCCGGCGCCCCTGCGGCGGGACATCCTGGAAGCGGGCGAGCGGGGCGCGACGGAAGTGATTCCGCTGGCCACGCTGGTGGACAAACTCCGCGAGGTCGTCAAGAGCGCGTACGGCGACCAGTGGGAGCCGATTCCGGTCTCCACCTGCGAGGCAGCCCTCTGGACGGCATACGACACGCTCTGCACGCCGCCGGCCCTGGGGCGCGGCGACAACTACCGCACACGCTACATAGCCCCGCTGGAAAAGCACATGCACCACCAGGGCGGGTACGGCCGGCCGTTCCCGGCCAAATACAAGGACATTTTCGCGGACCGCGGCACTACCGCCGGTGAACTGGGCTTCTACGGCAAGCGGCAGAACAACCTGGACACCGTCATGGTCCCCCTGGAAGGCGCCCGGTACGAAAACCACGGCATCAAGTCGTGGCCGGTGCCCCTGCTGACGCACGTCGATCCGGAGGCTTCGGCAGCGCGCATTCGCCGGGTCGCCCAGGAGCAGGTGACCCTGCTGAGCGCTATCGCTTCGCTGGGCTACGACACGCCGGGCTATGGCTACGCGGTTAAGGACCAGAAGGGCGCCCCTCTCTTGCAAAAGCGCCTGGGCGAAATCGCTCGCTATTACAATGTGCCGTACATCGTGGATAACGCCTGGGGCCTGCCGTTCGTCGGGACCAACCCGAACGACATCGGCTGCGACGTCATCTGCTACGCCATGGACAAGGCGACGGGCGCCGCCACTTCGGGCCTGCTGATCGCCCGGGAAGATGTGGCCACCAACCTGCGCCGGGCCCTGGGCATGGCCGGCGACCGGTACGGCACGACCGCTTCCTACGGCAAGGCGGCCTTCGTGACGTTCGACCCCGGCAAGGAGGCCCTGCTGACCCAGATCGCGGCCCTGGAGGCCCTGCGGGACAAGCCCGCCCTCTACACCAAGCCCGTGGATGACCTGTACGATATCGTGGTCTCTGAGTTGGAGGCACTGCCGGCAGTGCTGCGCTCGAGGCTGCTGGTGAGCAAGTCGTACAACTCGACGACCGTCGAGATCAACTATGAGGCCACCTGGGACGGCGAAATGCTCGGCCTGCCGATCTTCTCCATTGAGGACATGTACGCCGGGTCGAACATCTTCCAGACGGGCTGCGCCCAGATGGGCATCATCCCGACCATCGCGTACGACGGCAACATCTTCATTTCGCCTGGCCTTGGTACTTGCGATTACGACGGTAACCTGATGGAAAAGGAGACCCGCTGGGCGGTCAGGGGCCTGGTGGCGCTGATCGATATCGTGGCGAGGTTCGTTGGCCTGTATTAGGAGTCGTGGCAAACAGCCCGAGGGGGAGCTCCCCTCGGGCTGGCTTTTTTGGGACATTATTCTGTCGCGGCCATTTCACTGCCCCAATTCCCGATACGCTTCCAATAAAGCTTGGTATCGCGGGTGGCTCGTGGCAAAAGGAAAATCAACCTTCGCCGCCACCCAGCCCGCCTTCACGAAATCCTCCGTCCCGGCCTCCAGGGCCTGCTCCACGAAAGGTGCCACCTTCGCAATCTGCTGTTTGGGCAGATACTCCTTTGGATACCCAGCCTTGACCCAGGCCTGCTCCAACCGCTCCTGCGGCGTCAACGACACCGCCTCCTCTTTGCTCATTACCTTGTAGTATAACAAACTGCACCCCGGTTTTGCCGGGGTGCTGCAACGCGATGCGCCCGCCACCCGGCCGGCCATTTGACTCAACCTAGCAACCGCACGCTCAACCACAGGGCGCCCAGGGCCGCTAGCAGCACCGGCGGCGTGATGATCAGCCCGACCTTCAAGTAATACTGCCAGGTAATCTTCATGCCCCGCATCTGCAAGCTGTGCAGCCAGATCAGCGTGGCCAGCGATCCGATGGGCGTCAGCTTCGGGCCGATGTCCGAGCCGATGACATTGGCCAGGATCATGCCCTCGCGCATGGCACCGGTGGCGCCCGCTGCCGCCAGCGCAAGGCAGCCGAGCATCACGCCGGGCAGGTTGTTCATCAGGCTGGAGAACAGCGCCACCAGCACGCCTGTGCCAATTACGGCTGCCGCCGGCCCAAGTGCGATGAGCCGGTCGAGCAGGGCGGCGGACCAGCCCGTCAGTCCGGCGTTGCCCAGGCCGTAGACTACGAGATACATGCCCAGTGCAAAGATGACCACGTGCCAGGGCGCTTGCCTCACCACGGCCAGCGGCTTTACAATCCGGTTTTTCATGCTGGCGAGCAGCAGCACCATGGCGCCCGTGGCAATGACAAAGGAGACGGGCAGGCGCATTACGGTGCTGTTGAGGAAGAAGGCTAACACCATAAACCCGAGCACGCCGAGCCCGACGCGAAAGAGGAACGGGTCTTTAATCGCCTCCGCGGGGCTCTCCAGCACCGCCGGGTCATAGCGGGCGGGAATCTGGCGGCGGTAATACCAGCGGAGCACAACCACCGTGGCGCCAAGGCAGACCGCGGTGGGAATCAACATCATCAGGGCGAACCGGCCGAAATCGAGCGCAAAGTACCTGGCGGTGATCATGTTGGTCAGGTTCGACACGGCCAGGGGGATTGACATGGAATCGGCCACGAAGCCGCAGGCGATCATGTAAGGCAGCATCATCCGATGATCGAACCCGAGTGCCGCCAGCATTTCATATACGATCGGCGTCAGAATCAACACCGTGGCATCGTTCGTGAACAGTGTCGAGACGACTGAGCCGAGCAATATGACGGCCAGGAAGATCGACCGGCCGTCGCCGCCTGCCCGCCGGGCCATTTGCAGTGCCGCCCACCGAAAGAGCCCCGCCTGGTCCAGCACGACGGATATCACAACGATTGCGATGAGGGCAAACGTGGCATCCCACACGATGCCCGCTACGGTTCCAACGTCGGCCAGGGTAATCACCCCAGCGAACAGGGCCAGCATGGCTCCAATGAGAGCGGCGAGGCCCGCATCCAGGTTTCGGGGGCGGGCCAGCACCAGATAGAGTGTCAGCACAAAAATCGCAGGGGCCGCAACCGACTGACTCAACGGCGATACGCGCTCCTCTCCGGGGACTCGGGCATAGAATGTATTTTATCACCAAAGGCAAATTGTCGCCTAGATTTTTTGGTGCATTCTTACCTCCGTCTATCGCACCCCCCAAAAAGGATGAAAAGGTTGAATGCCCGATCACAGGAAATCCTCAAGCGAAGTCGAATACCTTAGTACTCGGAACCGAGAGGGGGGTTGGTGGCCCTTGAGCTACATCACTCCAGCACGCCGCATGAGCCGGCTTCCGGCGCAGCTCTTTGCCCGTCTGATGATGACGACTCAGGCGCTCACGCGCGCTGGAAATGACGTGATCAATCTCGGCCAAGGGAACCCTGACTTGCCCACTCCTGCTCATGTGGTGGAGGCCGCGCGGCGTGCCGCGATGGACCCCGCCACGCACAAGTACAGCGCGTTCAGTGGTCTCACGACGCTCAAGGATGCTGCGGCGCGCTGGTATGCTCGGCAATATGAAGTCGCTCTCGACGCGGAAACAGAGATCTGTATCCTGATTGGGTCCAAACTGGGCCTGCAGGAAATCAGCCTCTGTCTGCTGAACGAGGGCGATTTTTGTCTTATGCCCGACCCTGGTTACCCGGATTATTGGTCCGGCGTGGCCCTGGCCGGCGCACGGTCGTATAGTATGCCGCTTACTGCCGAAAACCGCTTCTTGCCCGATTTGAACGCCATACCCAAGGAGGTGGCTTCTGCCGCAAAACTCATGTTCCTGAACTACCCGACCAACCCCACGGGGGCCGTGGCCGGGCCGGAGTTCTTTGCAGATGTAGTTGGGTTCGCCCGTCAGAACGAAATCGTGGTAGCCCACGACCTGGCCTACGGAGACATGTTCTACGACGGACGGCGTCCCATCAGCTTCCTGCAGATTCCGGGAGCCAAAGAGGTTGGTGTTGAGTTCTGCACCCTGTCCAAATCCTACAACATGGCGGGGTGGCGCATCGGCTTCGTCGCAGGGAACAATGAAATCATCGCCGCCATGAACCTGCTGCAGGACCATCTCAACTGCAGCCAGTGGGCCGCCATACAGCTGGCCGCCGCCGCTGCGCTTGATGGTCCGCAAGATTGCGTCCACTCGCTTCGCGACGTTTATCAGCACCGGAGGGACACATGGGTCGAGTCCGCCCGGGCCATTGGGTGGCAGGTGGAACCGTCCGCCGGTTCGGTTTTCGTATGGTGTCCCGTCCCCGATCCGTTTACCAGTGAATCGTTCACCGATCTGCTCCTGCGGGAGTGCCACGTGGTGGTGGCGCCCGGCGTGGGTTTCGGCCCGGCAGGCGAGGGTTACGTGAGAGTCTCGCTCACGTCGCCGGCAGAACGCCTGGCGGAGGCAGCCCGCCGGGTCGGGCGTTTGGGAGTATTTTAGGTTGGCAAATTGCATCTCCGGGAGGAATGCCACATGGTTGCACGTCTGTATGAGGGCATGTCGATCCGCGAGATCTCCGAGTACCTGTTCTGCGAAGACGAGCTGATCCCCGCCGACCTGATTCTGGTCTTCGGCGGCAAGCGGCTTGAGCGGGCAGAACGGGCAGCCGAACTGTACAAGGCCGGTCTGGCTCCGCGCATCGTCATCACCGGTGGTGACAAGCGCGGCACCGGCGTCTCCGAGTCGATTCGGCTGCGGGATCATTGCGTGAGCCTGGGCGTGCCCGAAGAGGCGATCGTTACCGAGTGCGAGTCCGTCAACTCCATGGAGAACGTGAAGATGTCCGTCGCCCTGATCGAAAAGCTGATCGGCTGGCAGAACATGCAGGGTGTGATCGTGGTCTCCGCTCCGCATCATCTGCGCCGGGTAAAGCAGGCATTGGCGCACTATATCCCCCGCAGCGTCAAGATCACCTGCTGCCCGGACACCCGGGAGGATATCACCCGCAACAACTGGTGGCATACGCAGGAAGGCCAGAACATGGTTATGCGTGAACTGGAGAAAGTGCGGACGTACGCCAGCCAGGGTGAGATCTAGCCACCGGTTCTAGAGACGAAAAGTAGCCCCGCAGCAGGCGTTGACGCGCCGGCTGCGGGGCTTTTGCATGTCACTGTCGCTGCTGCTGACTGTGAATCGCCTGCAGGTAGCGCCGGATCAGTTTGATCTCGTCGCGCATCTCCTTGAAGGCCGCCAGGAACCAGAGCCCCGCGAAGGTTGGCACCAGCCACGCGATGATCCCGAAAATCACCAGCAGGTCCAAGCTGCATCACCCCTTGTCCAGCAAGCCCAGCCACAGGTAAAAGCAGGTCAGGGCCCCATTAGGCGCCCAGGGGCGGCCTAGTTCCCGCACCTCCGCCTCCGTGGGCTGGTGGTCCAGCCCATAGAACCGCTGCACTGCATTGCGGATCCCAATGTCGCCCGCCGGGAACGCATCCGGGGCGCCGGCGTCCATGAGCAGGCATTCCGCCGTCCAGCGGCCAACGCCCCGAATGGCCGTCAATGCCTTGACCGCCGCGTCAAAGGGCTGCGCCACGGCGGCTTCCAGGTCGAGCTGCTCCGCTGCGACCGCCCTGGCGATATCGATGATGTACTCCGCCTTCTTGCGGGTGTACTTCCGGCTCGTCAGGTCGCTGTAGTCCAGCTTTGCCACCGACTGGGCGGACGGGAAGGCGGGGTAGCCATCGAAAGTGCCACCGGCGAGCGCCACCAGCGACTCTTTCAAGGTGAAGGCAAAGGACATGGTGATCTGCTGGGCGATAATGCTGAATGTCAGCGACTCGAAGAGATCAAATGCGCCGATGGGCCGGGCGCCGCTGTACCGGCGTGCGATGCCCGCCATAACCGGGTCGGCGGCATCCATGTACCGGTAGTACGCCGACAGGTCCTGGTCGAGGGCAAATGCCCGGCGCACGGCGCCCAGCACGGCAGACGGCTCCAGGTCGCCGCGGATCTCCACGCCGAGGCTGCCGTCGCCAGCATCCGTGATGCGCACCAGCCCGAGCCGGCCATTCTGCTCCAGGGCTCGGACATACGACGGCCCCTCCTCCACCCGCCCGATGATCTGGCGGGGCAGGTCCTGCAGGCGCTTGAGGCTCAGGGCAAAGCTGTAGGGTTGGGTGGGCGTCAGCTTGTACAAAGTGACCCTCCTGGCATCAGAATACTGATCTATTCGGCGGCAGGCCGTCCGCCGCCCTTTTTTCCGGGGGCTGAACTCACCGGGCCCGCAGTGCGCCAAGAGACGCGACAAGACAGACACCGAACGTTTCGATGTCTGTCTGCGCGCCAAATTTTCGCTTTACCGGGCCGGATTTGGCGCCTCAGGGCCAGCGGCTCTGGGGAAACTGCTTGACCTCGCAGAGTTCGGCACTGACCTCGGGGCGGCTCCCACCCAGCCACCCGCGCAGCCGCCGGACAATGACCCACCGCCACAAGGCCCGGATGCGCTGGCGAAGCCGCCGCCAGGTCGGCGACCCCGTGCGGGACTGAGGCTGAGCGGCCTGTGCCCCGGCGGGATGGTGCCCCGGTCCTGCCGCCCGCCCATTCCAATAACGCCCCGGGCCCCGCGGTGGGGTCGGACGGCGCCGCTTTGAGCCTCGTGACCACATAGGCGATTCACTCCCATAAACCTTGTCTACATGGAACATGGCGGGTGGTTGGACTCCGGTTATAACTGCGCCAAACTCCTTGTACACCCTAAAACGAGAAAAGCCCGGTTTCGGTTTGATATCTTACCCCAAGATATTCAGAAGAATTTCCAGGGTCCGCCGACGCTGGGCTTCCTGCCCGCCGGGAGTAGTATGTCCGGCAGCAGGAAAGCAAATACAAAAGACGGAACAGATGTACATCGGAACATTGAGGCATCACCGGAAGGGGCCGGCATCATGCAAATCACGCTGAATGAGATACGAAAGGCCCGGGAAGCGCTGCTGCCCCCGGGCTCCATATCAACCTATGAAGAGTGCCGGGCCGCCGTGGAGCAGGTCGGCATGGTCTGGCCGTTCACGCCCGGCAATGAGCTGCTGCCGGCGCTGTTCCCGGCACTGAACACCGACAGCGATGGTAAGCGCTGGGACTGGATGTGGGGCTGGAAGGACCGGTTCGCGGCCACCCGCGACGCCTACTACGGCAAGGTAGTCGGCTCAAAGCCCACCCTGGTCTCCCGGGAGTGGCTGACGGTCATGTACGCCCTGACCGGCAACACCGGCGACCTTGATGATGACCTGGCAGCGCTGGGCGAGCGGGTCCGCCTCCAGGAGCTGGCGGTCAAGTCGGTGCAGTATTTGCGGGAGTATGGACCCACCGATACGCGGACCCTCCAGCAGAAGCTGACCGACGGCACCCGGGAGATGCGCCGGGCGCTCGATAAGGCGCTCGATCAGGTCGATGAGGCGATGTTGATCGTCAAGTCCGGGACGCAAGGTGGTAACTCCATCGCGAACATTTGGGACCTGTTCCCGCGGTTCTACCCGGAAGTCGTGGAGGGAGGCACGGAGATTCCGACGCGCGATGCGGCGGTCCGGCTGCTGGAGCGGTTCTTCCGGCTGACGCCGGCGATTCGGCTGCAGGACCTGCCCAAGGTCTTCCCCTGGAACGAAGGACACCAGCAGAAGGCGGCTGCCCGCATGCGGGAGAGCGGCGCCCTGCGCGAGTGCATCTTTGAAGGCAAGCCCGGCCTGTGCCGGGGTGATTACAGTCCTGCATAGGGAATGAGGTGTGCTGCTTATGACATTCGCGCTCCGTCCCTCGATCGCACCGGATGATTACCAGCGCATCGCCGAAATGGCCAACACAGCGGGCTGGGACCCCACGTCCGTCGAGGCCATCGCGGCCGGCGACGGGGCCTTCCCGGCCGATGGGCTCCGGCTCCGGCTTGTGGCGACGGATCCCTCCGGGTACGCTGTGGGTTACGGCTGGGTCCAGCGGATGCCCTACGACGACCCGGGCGACTTTGCCATTCGGGTGGTGGTCGACCCGGAGCGGCGGGAGCAGGGCGTTGGGTCGGCCCTGCTGGCAGCGCTGGAGGGCTGGGCACGGGAGCGGGGCGCCCGCCGGTTTCAGTGCGAGTTTCGGGATGACCACCCCGAGTGGCTCTCCTTTGTGGTTCACCGCGGCTACGTGGAAGAGGGCCATCACTTCGGTGCACAGCTTGATCTGGAGGCGTTCGATGAGGCGCCGTTCGCAGGGGAGGTTACCCGCCTGGAGGCGGAGGGCATCCGGTTCATGACCATGGCCGATCCACACGACGAGGAGCTGGAGCGTTCCGTCTGGGCGATGCAGAAGGCAGCCAACGCCGACGAGCCGGGCTGCGAGGACGAGCCGTTCCCGCCTTTCGAGGAGTGGCGGAAGGACTTCCTTGAGCACGAGCTCTGCCCCCGCGACCTGTTTATCGTCGCGGTCGATGGGGAGAGGGCGGTGGGTCTCACGGCGGCCGCGCGCAACCCCAAGAGCGGCAACGTGAACACCCGCTTTACGGGCGTGGACCGCGACTACCGGGGCCGGGGCATCGCCCTGGCGGTCAAGGTGCTGCTCTTCCGCGCCGCCAGGCGGTACGGCGCGAAGTGGACCAAGACGGGCAGCGACTCCCGTAACGCGCCCATGCTGGCGATCAACCGGAAGCTCGGGTATGTGTACATGCCTGGAATGTATAAGTGCTCGAAGACGATGTAATGCTGTTGCATGTTCCATTTACGCTCGGGCATTGAGGGGCAGGGCCTGTCCTGGCACGCGGGCAAATGTGGCAGAAAGTAAAGGCAGGGGATCAGCCCCTGCCTTTTTCATGTATTACCTGACCCACGTGATTACTTCGTCCAGCGGCTTGCGGGGCGCCCCGGCTTTCTCCTCTGCGGGCCAGCCCACGGGAATCAGGGCGACAAACTCCCAGCCTTCCTGCACGCCCAAAATCGCCTCAATCTCGCCCTTGGCCTGCTGGGGGCCGGCCATCCAGCAGGCGCCCAGCCCCTGTTGGTAGAGGGCCAACAGCAGGTTCTGCACCGCCGCCCCGATGGTCTGCATGCGCGATGAGCCGAAACGGCGCCACTCGGCCATTTCACGGGCACTGGGGTCGTCGTCGGCGCCCCGGGCCTTCAGCAGCTTGTCGGTCAGCGACTCGTAGCCGCCCACCATCACCGCGATACAGGCAGGAGCGTTGCGGAAGAAGGCGCCCACCCGCACCCACCGGTCCGCATCTTCCCGGTAGGCATCGGCTTCAGGCCACGAAGCCATCAGGCGGCTGCGGGCATCGACCGCGTCGGCCATCCGGCCGATCACATCCCGGTTTTTGACCACCCAGAACTGCCAGGGCTGCCGGTTGCCGCCGTTGGGCGCCCAGGTCGCCAGGTCGATCGCCCTGACCAGCAGCTCATCGGGCACCTCATCCGGCCGGTACTTCCGAATCGAGCGGCGCGCCCGAACCAACTCGGCCAGGTCAGCAAATTGCATGGAGACTCACCTCAACCCTATTGTGCCGCACGCTTGCGCAGCACCTCAATCTTTTCCATGGAGATCGACCCGCACTTCTCCACGAGGTTTCCAGCCGCGTCAAAGAGCAGCCAATCGCCGACTTCGGCCTCGTACTCCGCCATGACGGGCGGGGCTTCCCGGTGGTAGGCGTCTATGTAAATGAAATCGCAGTGGCCCTTTTGCTCGCGCTCGGCCTTCCACGTGAACGCCCGGGAGACCAGGCTGCCGAAGTTGAAGTCATGGTAGAAGCAAACGACGACGGGCCGCGTGCTGGTGCGGCCGCGCCGGATGCGCTTGGCTGGATTTACGGGCGTCAGGGCGCCCCGCCGGGCCACCACCCAGAAGACGATGAAGGCGGAGCCCACCAGGAAGGTCACCGTGCCCACAACCGTCCCGTATGCGGTCAGGAAGGCAAACACGGTGCCCAAGGCGATCAATGCAAGGCTGATCACGATGAAGGAGTAGCGGTCAAAAAAATCCATGAATCAGTCTACCTCCCGTAGTCTTGCCGTGTATTGCTCACCGCCCGTCTCTTCGCCCTCCGGCAAAGAGTCTGGCTGGGAAAGCACGCTCTCAGCCGTCGTTACCCGGTTCTTGCCCGAACGCTTCGATTCATACATCGCCCGGTCGGCCACAGAGAGAAAGCTCTCGGCGTCAGCCGCGTGAAGCGGGTAGACCGCGACGCCAATACTCACAGTGACGGGCACATCATCCTCGGAATCGTTCTCTTCAATCAGCATCCGGACTCGTTCGGCGGCGGCCAGCGCCTCGGCAGCGCCCGTGTTGGGCAGCAGCAGCAGGAACTCATCGCCGGCGTACCGGAAGGCGTAGTCGGACAGCCGGATATTCTGCCGCAGCACCCGCCCGATGCGCCGGATGTGGTCGTCGCCCCGCTGATGTCCCCGCAGGTCGTTCAGCCGTTTGAGCGAATCGGAATCGATCATCACCAGGGAGAGCGGCTGTTTGCTCCGGTCGGCCCGGGCAATCTCCACGTGCAGGACATGGTTGAAATGGCGGGCGTTGTACAGACCCGTCATGTTGTCAGTGATCGACAGTTCCGAGAGCTCTTTGACGATTCGCCCGTGCTCAATGACCAGGGCGGCCTGGCTGGCGAAGGACAGGGCAAGGTCGAGATCATCCTGGCTGAACATGTTCAACCCCTGGCGGGTCAGCCGGACAACGCCGAGGCGCCGCCCTTCGATCTGAATGGGCGCCAGCAAGCTCGATTTCTCGTCCCGGCTCCACCCGGGTACCGCCTGCGAGCGGCTGTCGCGCATGACATCGCCGGAAATGTAGGGCTGACCCGACTGCATGACCCAGCCGGTAATGCCGAAGCCCATGGGGCACTTGAAGCTCATCATGCGCTGCACGTAAGCCGCCGGATAGACCGCCGGGTCGTGCTGCCCGGCCACGGGCACCAGCACCTGCTCGTCCTCGTTCCAGAGGTACAGCACGCAGGCGTCGGCCTCCAACAGCTGATGCAGATGTCTGACCGCCTCATTGAGGATCGTCTGGTAGTCGAGGCTGGTAATGCGATGGGTGAAGTCCATGAGCGCTTCGAGCCGCTGCCGCTCCCGCCACTCCGACGAGAGTTCCCGCGACAGATCGACCGTCCCGACGATGAACAGCCCGGTGCCGATCACCCCCCAGGCGGACCAGCCGTAAGGCAGGAGCAGCAGGCCAAGCGAACCCAGGCGCCCCTCTGCGAGAAATTCGTGCAGCGCCCAGCCCGTCCAGACCACCGAGTAGGCGATGATCCCAGCGCCAAACCAGTCCGCCACCCGCAACACCCGGCGCGCCGGTCGGGATTTCCGCCAGAAATACCCCAGCAGGACCGGGGAGCCCAGTGCAATCAGAAACTTGACCACGGCGATGCCCCACGCCGGATTCTGGGCCCAGACCTTCTCCTGGTTGAGCAGGAGGTAGAGCACCGAGGCAGCCTCATACACACCCACACCGGCCAGCACCAGCGGCAGTACCTTCAGTTGTCCGGTGACCCGCCGCATAAACAACCGCCCCCACCCTCCGTACAGTGCGTACCATACGGATTCTCGGAGCGGTTGCACTTTCCTGCCTGGAAAATTCCGAGTCGCTAGTAGTTTGTGGCTTTGGCGTCAATCAGGGCCCTGTACTCCGCTTTCAGGCCAGGGCTGACGCCCCGGGCGTTCGCCACCCGGACTTCAAGGGCGCGCAGTTGGTCCCAATACTGCGGGGCGTTGGGGACGTTATGCGTGGCCAGGCGGTCCAGCAGGCGGCGCAGGTTCGCTTCAGTGATCGGCCCGTCCAACGTGGAAAGGAGCCTCCGGAACGAGTACGCCTCGTAGCCGCGCCACATGGCCCAGCCGGCAAAGGCCACTGCGATGGTGACGAAGAGCCACTGCAAGCACCAATCCCCTCCCTCTCCTCTGATTTCCTTTGTGTGCAATAGGGCAGGGGCTGGCCCCTGCCCCACGCAGACCCTATATACCTATACGGTCTCGTAGCGTCATAAGTTCGTGGTCGCGGACTACGCGGACTCGAAGAATTTGAACTGGGCATGAATCAGGCCGTGATAGACGCCGCGCCGGGCCATGAGCTGTTCGTGGTTGCCCTGCTCGATGATCTTGCCGTGGTCCAGCACGATGATCCGGTCGGCCCTGCGGATGGTCGAGAGCCGGTGCGCGATGACGAAGGATGTCCGGCCCTTGAGCAGTCGGGCCAGCGCATCCTGGATCAGCAGTTCGGTTTGCGTGTCGATGGACGCCGTGGCCTCGTCGAGAATCAAAATGCGGGGATCTGCCAGCAGGGCCCGGGCGAACGAGATCAGCTGACGCTCGCCCATGGAGAGGCGGGCGCCCCGCTCCTTGACTTCCGTCTGATACCCCTGCGGCATCCGCATGATGAACTCATGAGCGCGGACAGCCTTGGCCGCGGAGATGACCTCGTCATCGCTGGCGGTGAGCCGGCCGAAGCGAATGTTCTCCATGATGGTGCCGGAGAAAATGAAAGTATCCTGCAGGACGATGCCGATCTGTGAGCGGAGCGACTGGAGCGTCACGTCCCGCAGATCGTGCCCGTCGATGCGGACGGCGCCGCTGTTCACGTCATAGAACCGGGAGAGCAGGTTAATGATCGAGGTCTTGCCGGCGCCGGTGTGTCCCACCAGAGCCACCGTCTGGCCCGGCTCGATGGTCAGGCTGACGCCGTCCAGTGCCGTGCGGCCTTCCTCGTAGGCAAAGACCACATCGTCCAGTTCGACCCGCCCGGAAATGGGCGGCAGCTCCTGGGCCTCGCCGGCCTCGGGCACCGTCGGCCGGGTATCGAGGTACTCGCATATGCGCTCGCTGGACGCCGTCGCCACCAGGATGTTGCCATACAGGTTGGTCAGCCGCATGATCGGCTCCCAGAACTGGCCGATGTAGGTCACGAAGGCTACCAGTCCGCCGACGGTCATGGCGCCGCTGCGCAGCACCTGCGTGCCGTACCAGTAGACGACCATGGTGCCGACGGCGCTCATCAGCTCAATAATGGGGTGGAACCAGGCGTTGAGCCGCTGGACGGACATCCAGTGCCAGCGGTTATCCGCGTTCATGTCCTGGAAGAAGTCCTTGTTCTCTTCTTCCTGGTGGAAGGCCTGGGTCACCCGAATACCGGCAATCGCCTCCGCAATGTGGGCCGTCAGGCGCGACTGCTTGATGCGCACCAGTTGCCAGCCGCGGCGAATCCGCATGCGCAGGCGCCCGGTGAAGCCGAAGGCGAAGGGCAGGAAGATGAAGCAGACCAGCGCCAGGGGCACGTTCATCGACAGCATGATGATGACGATGCCAACGAGCATCAGGACGTCCTGCAGCAGCGAGACGATGCCGTTGGTGAAAAGGTCCTGCAGGGCGTTGACGTCGTTAATGATGCGGACCAGCACCGAGCCGGCAGGGCGGGTGTCGAAGAAACGGAAACTGAGGGTCTGTACATGCTTGAACAGCGTCTGGCGAAGGTCGTACAGGGCTTTTTGGCCCACCCAGTTCGTCAGTCGGATGCGCAGGAAGTTGGCGCCCCAGTTGATGAGGTGCACACCGGCCATGATGCCCACCAGCCAATTGAGGCGAACCAGCCGGTCGTACTTGATCATCCAGGCCGTCAGAAACGTGACCCTGGGCTGGTCGGCCAGCACGATGTCAATTGCCAGGGCGATCAGCCACGGCACGGCCAGCCGGGTCACCACGGCCAGGAACATCATCAGTGTTCCGAGCAGGAGTGTTCGCATGTAAGGGAGCAGGAAGGCGCCCATCCGCCCGATCTGGCTCCAGTCGAGCGGCTTTTCGAAGACCATCTCTTCTTTATAGTGGAAGCGCTCTGCGTTTTTGCCGGCCGCGGGCTTGCGCCGGTGGTGCAGCTCGCGGGCGGTGCGAATTTCGCCGGATGCCATGAGCTACCCCTCCCCCCCGTCCGCCGCAGCGGCAGCGATGTGGCTGCGGCTCACTTCCGCCTCGCGGTCCTGGAACTGGATTTCATACACGGAGCGGTAGGCACCGCCGGCGGCAAGCAGTTCTTCATGGGTGCCCCGTTCGATGATGCGCCCTGACTCCAGCACCAGAATCTCGTCGGCGTGCTTGAGGCTGGAGAGCCGGTGGGCGATGATAAACGTGGTGCGGCCCTTCATCAGTTCCTTCAGGCCGATCTGAATCTCATGTTCGGTCTCCATATCCACCGAGGCCGTGGCGTCGTCAAGAATGAGTATGCGGGGGTTGTTCAAGATCGCCCGGGCGATTGCGATGCGCTGGCGCTGACCGCCAGAGAGGCCGAGGCCTCGTTCGCCGACCACCGTCTCATAGCCCAGGGGCGTCTCCATGATGAACTCATGGGCCTGAGCGAGTTTCGCCGCCGCGATGATCTCGTCCATGGTCGCGTCACGCCGGCTGTAGGCGATGTTCTCACGAATGGTTGCCGACCAGAGGAAGGTCTCCTGCAGCACCATGCCGATGGCGCTGCGCAGGTCTTTGAGGTCGATATCGCGCACGTCGGCGCCGTCGATGGTGACCCGTCCGCCGGTAACATCGTAAAACCGGGGAATCAGGCCGACCAGGGTCGATTTGCCGGAGCCGGTGGTGCCGAGCAGGGAGATGACCTTGCCCGGCGGGGCGTCAATGTTGATGCCTTCCAGGGCGTAGGTTTCCGTCCATTCGCCGGTGCCGGGCTTCGGCGATTCGTAGCGGAAGGTGACGTTCTCAAACCGGACGTGGCCCACAATTGCTGGTAACAGACGGGAGGCGGGGCCGTCAGTGATCTCACGGGGCGTCTCCAGCAGTTCCACCAGCCGCTCGCCGGAAGCGATGGCCTGCACCATGTTGTTGATCTGGTAGCCCACTTCACGGAGCGGCCAGATCCAGTACCAGATCAGGCTGAAGAAAGCCACCAGGGCGCCGAGGGTCAGTTCCCCCCGCAGCACCATGGCGCCGCCGTACCAGAGCAGAAGCGTCACCGCCAGGTTGCTCAGCAGTTCGATCAGAGGGAAGAAGCTGGACCAGAGGCCCGTGGCATGCAGATTGGTCTGCACATACTCCTGGTTTCGGGCGGAGAACTTATCCACTTCAAACCCTTCGCGGGCAAACGACTTGACAGTACGTACGCCGTTCAGGTTCTCCTGGGTGGCCGTCGTCAGGTGCGAGAGCGCCTCCCGGATTTTGGTGAACGCGGGATGGACGATGCGCTCAAACCGGAGCACCACGACCAGAATGAACGGCATCGTCACCAGTGTCACCAAAGTCAGTTTCACGGACATACTGAGCATCACGACAAGGCTGAAGACGGTCATGTAGGCAACATCCATCAGGTTGATGAACCCGAAGGAGATAAACTGCCGGAAAGCCTCCACGTCGGCTGTGACCCGCGACATGAGGTCGCCGGTTTTGGCGTTGTCGTAGAACTTGAAGTGCAAGTACTGCAGCTTGTCGTAAAGGGCGTTGCGCAGGTCGAACGTGGCGTTCTGGCCGCCGACCTGGCCCAGGTAGTGCCGCCCGAAGTTGAAGACCGCCCGAACCGCCGCGACGGCGATGACGGCCAACGCCCAGTAGGGTAGCTCTGCGAACCGGCTTTCCCGGATGACCCGGTCGATCAGCTGCCGCAGGAGCCACGGACGGATCAAACCGATGGCGGTCAGGAGTCCCATCGCGACTACGCCGCTGAGGGTCCACCACAGGTATGGCACCCAAAACCGCCTGAGCTTGATGAAGACGCGCATAGAAGACTCCTTTCCCGGCAGCCTGTAAGTAGGATTTGGCGCCGAGGCGCCGAATGTCGAATTAAGTCGAAGACGGCGGAAGGAGGGACGGCATGGTACGGGCGGCGCGGTTTATTCTGGAAACGTTCGGGCTGCCCGGCGCCGGCCTGATTTTCTTGCTGGAGGGCCTGGGCGCACCCTTGCCGGTGGAGGTGCCGCTCTGGATCATCGGCGCCCGCATGGTGTCGGGACAGGCCACCTATTTAGAGATGACTCTGCTGATGTGGCTCACCACGGTCGTCGGCAACCTGTTTGGCTATATGCTGGGATACTACGGCGGGCGCCCCGCCGTCATGAAGCTGCTGCAGTGGTTCCGGGTGAAACCCGAGACCTGGGAACGGATGGACACATGGTTTCGCAAGCACGGTCTGAAGCTGGTGATCGCCACCCGGTGGACGAACTGGGGATTTGCCCAGAATATGTGGCTGTGCGGGATCACCCGGGTGCCGTTCGGGCGCTTCTTCACCGTCATGGTGATCAACAACCTGGTCTGGGCGCTGGCGTGGACGCGGCTTGCCCGTGCCGCCCTGGACGCGTTCAGACGCCACGGCGCACGGTTTCTGCACGTCAGCACCCTGCGCGTCAGCGTGACACTGCTGGTCGTGGCGGTGCTGGTCATCGGCGGCTGGCTTTTGGTGCGGTGGCTGCGGTCGCGGCGGACCCCGGGGACTTGACCCGGGGCCTTTTTTCATTCGGGTATCGTTAAGTGTGTGAACGATATGTGAACTTGAAGGTCTGGACGTTAACATAGTACAATACAATAATGCAAGCTTGAATGCGGATAGTAGAGGTGTAAGTATGCATCAACTACGACGACACCTCTCGGCCGGCGGTTTGGTTCTGGACGATGGGCATATTCTGTTGGTCAGAAACCGGAACGGTCACTGGGGGCTGCCCAAGGGACACTGGGAACCCGGTGAGCTGTTGGCAGAGACTGCTGTGCGGGAAGTGCTGGAGGAAACCGGGCTCCAGGTCGAAGTGGGAGACCTGGCCTTTATTACCGAGTTCCGGAACCCGGAGGCCAGAGAGCATCTCGTGCAGTTCTTTTTCTCGGCAAGGCCCGTCGGCGGCACGCTGTTCCCCCGCCCCGGCGAGATTTACGGCGTCAAGTGGGTCCCGACCGGCGAAGTAGGCGAGTATATTCGCTGGCGCCCCTGGCTGGAGCCCCTGACCCACTGGTTGGAAGGCGGCGCCATCCGGTACCATCAGTTCCCGGACCCGGCCTTGAACAGGCTCCGTTAAAGGGAGGTCCTTTGCGTGAGCCGTTCGACGCCCTTGACCATTGGCAGCCTGCTCCACCAGTTCCTCCCCCTCTCGCTGTCCGACCTGATCATGGTGCTGGCCGGGCCGATTATCATCGCCGGGCTGGCCAGGCTCCCGAACCAGGAGGTTCATCTTGCCGCCTACGGCGTGGCCGAGGCGGTCGCGATTCTGGTGGAGAGCCCCATCATCATGCTGCTCCACGCTGCCAGTGCGCTGGCGCGCGATCCGCTGGCCTTTCGGGCGCTGCGCCGGTTCATGCTCTGGGCCAATATCGGACTGACCGTCTTCTATGCGCTTCTCGCGTTTTCGCCGCTTTATGATTTGGTTTTCCGCACCTGGCTGGGCCAGCCGCCGGCGGTGTCCGATGCAGCCCGCCCGGCCTTTCAGGTCATGCTGCTCTGGCCGGCGGCCATCGGTTGGCGGCGCTACTTTCAGGGCATTCTCATCGCCCGCCGGCACGCGGCCCGGGTGGGTCTGGCTTCGGTCTTCCGCCTGGCCAGCCTGGCTCTGACCGTCGCCGTGGGCGTTATGCTGCGCTGGCCCGGTGCGGTCGTGGGCTGCGGGGCGCTGGCCGTCAGCGTCATCGTCGAGGCGGCGATGGTCACCTGGTTTGCCCGGGCGGAGAAGCCCGAGGGCGAACCGGTGCCGCACCTGCCCCACACCTTCGGCGCTGTGGCGGCCTGGTACGCACCGCTGGCCCTCACGGCGATTCTGATTTGGGTTTCCAAGCCCGCCATTAACGGCGGACTGGCCCGGGCCCGAGAAGCCGACCTGTCGCTGGCCGCCTGGCCGGCTGTCTGGACGACGGCCATGCTGGTAGCCAACGCGATCCGCATGGTGCAGCAGGTCGTGATTATCCAGGCTACCTCTCCCGAAAACTATGCTGTGCTGCGGCGCTTCACGTGGTGGGCAGGAGGCGCTGCCAGCGCACTGATGGCCCTGATCGGCCTCTCACCCGCAGGCGGTGCGTTGCTGACCCAAGTAACCGGCCTTACCCCGCATCTGGCGGAGGTGGCCGTGCCGGCCCTGCGGCTCCTGATTCTCCTGCCGCTCGGCATCGCCTTGCAGAACCACTATCAGGGGCTGCTGATTCGCTCCGGGCGGACGCCGGCGGTCAATCTGGGCGCCCTGGTCGGCAGCGGCGTGCTGTTCCTGACGCTCATGCTGGGCGTATGGGCGGGCTGGCTTGGCACCGTGGCGGGGGCTGCGGCGACCATGGTCGGGCAGGCAGCCGAGGTGGCGGTCCTCTACGGCCTTACCCGCTCCGAGCGGGCAGCGCTGGCAAAGTGAAGATTTGAAGGGCGCACCCCGGCGGGGTTGCGCCCTTTGTGGTGCGTTGCGTCGATTAACTGATCCAGCCCAGTGCCCTGAGAATGTCGTGGCCCATCAGCCAGACGCCCAGCCCGAGGATGGCCAGCAGCCCGATGGCCTGCACCGCCGGCTCCCACCGCGGGCGGCGCCCGCCATTCAGTTTCTCGATGGCCAGGCTGACGAGTCTGCCGCCGTCCAGTCCGGGAATCGGGAGCAGGTTTAAAATCGCGAAGTTGACGCTCAGGTAGCCGGCTACGAAGGCAAGCTGGCGCCAGCCCGCCGCCGCTGCCTTACCCACTTCGTTGCTGATGCCGACCACGCCTGCCAGTTCGCCGCCAACGGCGAAGAGTTGCTGAACCTGGTCCCACCAGAACGCAAACAGGAACCCGGTGTTACGGAACCCGACCAGCACGACCGTCAGGAGCACGTTGCAGAGCGGGCCCGCCAGCATGGCGACCGCCCGGCGCCATGCCGGGACCGTCGGGGCGCCGTCCTCCGGAGCGAGGTCGGGCAACAGTACATAGCCGGCGAGGGGAAAAAGCCGCAGGACATACAGAGTCTCACCCAGCCTGATGCTCAGGAGGCGGGGACCCATGCCGATGCTGAACTCGACCACCCGCATGCCGACGGCGCGAGCTGCGACAAAGTGTCCCAGTTCGTGGACGACAAGCAGCACGTTAATCGCCAGCAAGCCCAGCAAGATCGTGGGAAGCTGCAAAGGGAAACCCCCTTGTTGCGTGGCGTCTCTCCAGGAATGGTATGTTCAGTTCGACAGTGAGAATCAGTTTCCTTCTAACTGATAGGGCCGCCGGCGTCCCACGCCCCAGCAGACGGTCTCGCCTTCCCTCCAGCGCCGGCGGATGACGGGCTGCGGGTGAGACTGCAGCACCGACAGAACCGCCAGGTCGCCCTCCAGGTGGGCCCTGGCGCAAAGGGCCAGGTAGTCGCCCTGGGCCGTCTCGTCCGGGACTTCCGTAATCAGTTCGGCAGCGGTGATGTGCGGGAACCGGCCGGCATACGTCCGGGATTCCGGCCCGGCTTCCACCATGCCCGTCATGCTGACGAACCCGCCCTGCATCTCCAGGGGGAACTTCTCCGGCACGTAGCGCCGGCCATAGGTCATGTAGCGGTCCAGAAGCGTCCGGGTGTAGCCTTCAATCTCTTCATCGGCGGTCAGCCGCTCCGCCAGGGCGCCCCGCAGGGCATCTTGCACGGCCGCGTTCGCCGGGAACCGTTCAGCATCCAGGCAGCGGTGAATTCCGTAAATCAGGGCACTCGGCATCCACCAGGAAGTCCGGAAGTACGGCGGCGAGTTGTAGCCGGAGAACGGCTGCACCCACTCGTGGGACGGGTAGCCGTGGTCGTCCAGCACCACATCGGGCAGGAAGGCCCGCCAGAGGGTCGGCAAGGTGCGGGCTTCGCCAAACTGCGGTTCCGGCTCGAACTGGTCCGGGCCGAAGTCGACGCCGGCCGCGTTGAAGCGGGCCGCGTGCAGCTTCCAGTGCGGGTGGACCTGCTGCATGGCGTAGTGGACCGCGGCGCCGTCAACGTTCTCCATGGGGCTGATGACGAGGTTGACTCCCCGGGCGACGCCTTCCCGCGCGGCCCGCTCTGCCAGCCACAGCACGGAGTTGGTCGCTGAGACTTCGTTGGCATGGCGGCGGGCATTGATCAGCAGGGTAGGGCGCCAGGCGCTCAGTTTCTGGGGCGGTACGACGGAACCGGCGGTCTTGGGAATGACCGAAAGCGCCCAGGTGGGGCGCCCGCCCAGGGAAAGGCCTGTCCTCCAGACCCGGACGCCCGGCAGCTTGGCCAGGTAAGCCAGGCATGACGGCAGTTGATCGGGCCCGATTACCTGACCCTGCGGAATGCCGTCAGCCGGAGCCGGCAGTTCGGCCGCTCCGGCCGGCGGCGCGTCGGCGGCAGCCTGCACCGGAGACCGGGCGTACAGCCGCACACGGGTCCGCGGCCCGCCGACAGCGGCTGCCACCCAGGGCTCCACCGCCCCCGCCTGCGACAATCCAGACTGGTTCAGATAGTCGAGCGTATAGAAATACAAGTCCTCATGCAGAGCATCCAGCGGGGAGATCTGCTCCTCCCGGATGCCGAGGCGACGGTCGTCCTCGCTCATGCCCACCTCGACCAGCAGGCGGCCGAACGGTTCCCGCAGCCGGGGCAACACCTGCTCCTGCCAGGCGGTCCAGAACGCCTCGGCGTCGGTATCGATGGCGGTCTCACATACAGTCCGGCCGCCCTGCTCCATCTTGAGAAGACCGGTGGGCGGATGGACGGTGCCCCGCTCCGGGAACGCGGGCATATAGGCGCGGGCCGAACAGATCGGGCTGAAGACTTCGGAGACAAGCAGCGCCCCATCCGGCCCGAACGCATGCAAGCGGTAGATGTGGTCCTGATCCGCATCTGCCAGGTCAAAGGCAACTGGGACACCCAGTTCCCGGGCCAGGAGCTCGTCCGCGGGATAGAGCTCCTGGAGCCAGCGAATGGGCATTTCAAGCACCCCGCCCGCGGCCGACGGGCCGCCGCCGCCATGGTGGGCCAGCACGTCGCCGGGCGGCCCGGCGGTGGCCCCGGCGAACCGGGCGCAGGTGACCGCCACACGCCCGAGCGGTCCGATCTCCCGCAGCCGGGGGAGCATCTCTTCTTCCAGCCAGTGGAAACCCTGCTTGTAGGCCGACAGCACCCGGATGCGTGCTTCGGGCACCCCGCGGTCAGCCAGGGACGCGGCAATCTCTTCAGCGAGCGCCTCGCGCACGGCCAGGGGTTCACTCACGCGCAGGTCGACTTCAACGGGCGCCCCCGGCCCAACCTCTGCAAGGGCCCCGGCCCAGGCCCGGCGGAACCGCTCGACTTCCCACTCCTGCTCCAGCACGAGGTCGAAAATCACCTCGCCCTCGGTTGCCGTGGCAGCCGGCAATCCCGCCCGCCGGGTGAAAAGCGTGGCGTGAAGCCCCCCCACCAGCCCGGCCCCGGCGCTGATGCGTTGCAGTTCAGCCCCACGTTCGGCCGGGGTGCCGGTGATCACCAGGCGGTTCTCCGTCCAGGCGGCGCCGGCAGGCGCCCCGTCCCGCAGTTCCACCAGGGGCCGGCCGCCGGGCACCGCTTCACTCACGGCCAGCGGAAAGCGCAGCCCGGTGGCCTCCACACCCGTGCGGGCAGCCAGTTCGCAGAGCCCGGCCAGCTCTTCCGGCCGGAGCCGGCGCCCCACTCGGACCTGCCAGCCCGCCGCATCGTGGCGGGCGCCGTCGGAGGAGCCCATCAGGCCTGCCACCGTGAACAGACTGTCCTCACCTGAAGCGGGCAGATCGCCCGGTACCCGGGCGGCGGCAGCAAACGGCGGCGCCGGCGGTGCTCCTTCCAGCGTGGGCTTGTCGGCCACTTTCACCGTGCCGTCGCCGAAGACGGTCTCCTCGACCGCACCATCGCGCAGAATCACGGCCAGCACGGGGCGCCCCCCGGCCTGCTCCGTCAGCAGGGGTCCGCCGGGCGCCGTGAACGGGAAGGTCATGGCCAGCCAGCGGGCCGCCGCCCATCCGGTTTCGTATGTATCGCCCGTCACGACCACCAGGCCGGGCATCAGGGCGATCATACCGCGCCCCTCGGGCACTTCGAGCGCCCGGCAGATCGGGTTTTCCGGCCCGAAGACCAGCGGTACGCCCCGGGCCTCTTCGTCGGTGAAGCCGGGTGTATACGCCGCCGATTCCAGCCCCAGGCGGGCCGCAACGTCAATGGCGCCCGGGTTGGTGCCGGGAACAAAGCGCACGTCAAAACCATCCGGCAGCCCGTCGCCGTCGCTGTCCCGGAGGAGGCCCTGCGGCGTGTAAAGCTGCGTCAGGCTCGTAATCTTCTTCACGATGTGGTCTGCCCCCCGTTGGCTTGCTGCAGGGCGGCCCTGTCCAGGTGCCATAGGGCCGTGCTGCTGGTGGAGACGCCCGCCGCGCCGGCGGCAAGCGCCCTGGCGGCTTCTTTGTCGGTTCTGACCAGTCCCCCGGCGATAATCAGCGAGTTCGGCAGTTGCGAACGGACGGCACTGATGGCCCGCGGCACGATGCCGGGCAGCACTTCCACCACTTCCGCCTTGCTGTTGCGTGCCGCCTCAAGCCCGGTGCTGAGCGACTGGGAATCGAGCAGAAAGAGCCGCTGCAGGGGAATGACGCCTGCCCGGCGGGCAGCCTGCACAAGGCCCGTCCGAGTGCTGATGACCCCGGTGGGTTTGGCGTGGCGGACCAGGAAAGCCAGGCCGACTTCGTCCTTGCCCAGGCCCTCCACGAAATCCAGGTGGATGAAAAGCTGTTTGCCCGCCTTCGCTACGGTGGCGCCGACCGCCTCGATCCGAGAGATTTCGGAGGAAAGGAGAAAAATGACCCCGACGGGGGCTGCCAATGCTGTTTTCAGTCCGGCGTCATCCCGAACGGCTGCGATAACCGGGTGCTCTTCCAGAGCGGCCCGGAGTCCCTGCACGCGCTCTGCTGCCACGGCGCCCACCTCCCGGATTCAGGCTTCGACACCCTCGTGCGGCATCCTCCCTCACAGAGCAGCCCGCCGCTGCCGGAAATCGACACCGGGGTGGTACATGCCGGCGACGAGCAGGTTCGGGCCCGTGCACCGAGCTTCGGGACAGTAGCAGTTGTAGGGTGCGAAGGCCGGGTGCTCCTGCCAGCGGTTGAACAGTGTCATCAACCCTTCCCCAGTAATGTTCCCCAGCGCCGGCACTTCGGCGAAGTCCGTCACAAAGACATCGCCCGTGAAGGCGTTGATGTTTACCCGGTTCCGGCCGTCGGGGCAGTTGCGCACGGAGAGGCGGGGTGCCCGGCGGATTCTATCCAGTAAGGCCCGATCGTCAGCACTGCAGGGCAGGAACGGGAAGGTGCCGAACAGCACCCACAGCGCCGGGTCCCGCTCATCGAGAAAACGATTGATAGCCGTTCGGAACGCCTCTTTGTCCAGAATGGGCAGATTCGCCGCCCAGTCGGCCGGATACATGGGATGCACTTCGTGCCGCCGGCAACCCATCTCCCGGATCATCCGGTTCAGCAGCCCGAGGTGGGGTGCCGTCTCGCTGTTAACCATCGACTCCGCTGACACGAATACACCGTCTGCCGCCAGCGCCATGGCGTTCTCCATAATGCGCCCGAACAGCAGGGACGACGTTGCGGGCGCCACCTGCTCTCGCCCGCGGGCCCAGGCAATGCGGTGGAAATCAGCGGCGCTGGCATAGTTCCAGGAAATGTGGAGCACGTCCACGTAGGGGGTGATCAGGCGGTAGCGCTCCAGGTCGTACGTCAGGTTGGTGTTCACCTGCGTCAGCAGCCCCCGGGCCCTGGCGTACTGCAGCAGCGGCAGGACGCAGCCGGTCAGCGTGGCAAGGTCGGCGCTGGGCTCCCCCCCGGTAATGCTGAAGGTCTGCAGCGTGGGTACTTCGTCCATGCGGTCAAACAGCAGCGACAGGGGAATTCGGTCAGGCTCGCGCAGCGTCAGCGTCTCCCCGACGGCGCAGTGCCGGCAGCGCATGTTGCACCGGTTCGTCACGGTCACTTCAATGCTGGTCAGCGTATGCCGTCCGCTCCGCCGGCTCAGTTCCGGATCCCATGGGTCGTGGTGCGGCCCCATTCTCCCTACCCCTCCCGAAATAGAAAGGAGACGGGCCAACTGGTCCGCCTCCTGGCACCGACATTGATATATGCGCCCCTGCTTCAGGAAAGCAGCGCTCCACAAGAACAAAGTGCAGAGGGGGCTGCCGCCCTCGTCTCACGCTGTCTCAGAACTGCCGCCGATAGCCGCCCGGGCGCCCTGAGTCCGGTACCTCAGGCCCCGCGGGCCCGAGGTCGTCCAGGAACGTAACCACAGCCCGGTTGAAGAGGGCTGGCTGCTCCAGCATGGCCAGGCAGCCCGCCTTTGCGATGGTGACCACGCCGCTGTGCGGGAGACCGGTCACCAGTTCGCGGGCCACATCCGGCGTGGCCACGCGGTCTTCTTCGCCGGCGACGACCAGCATGGGGTGCCGGGCAACCTGCAGGGCACGCCGCATTGGATATTCCCGCACGGCGGACAGATCGCCGTGGCGGACCACCGGGCTGGTCAAACGCCACCGCTGGAGCCGCTGCCCGATGATGCGCGGGGAGGTACCACGGGCGAAGAGGTTCATGACGAAATACTCGGGCGCCTCTCCGTGTGCGGTCTGGCGCCAGACCCGGTCACAGGCCCTCCCTCTTTCGCTCACGCCGGCCAAAACGAGGCCGGCGACCCGCCCTGGCGCGTGAAGCGCCAGGTCTACGGCCACTGCGGCGCCCAGGCAGACCCCGGCGATGACAACCGGCCAACGAATCGCCAGCGCGTCGAGGAACGCAAGGAGGGAAGCACGGTACTCACCGACGGTCGGAAAGCCAGATCCTTCAGACCGGCCATGCCCCGGCAGGTCGACAGCCAGACACCGGGCCCACTGGGCCAGACCGACCAGCTGACCGTGCCAGGTCGCAGCGGAGCCGCCGGATTCATGGAGAAACAGAATGCTGGGTCCCTGTTCACTGATGCCGGCGGCCTCGTAATAGACGTTCTCTCCCCAGACCTGAACCGAGCCGCCGGACAGGGTTTGCTCTGTCTGGATCAAACGCTTGCGCTGTTTTGCAGTAGAGACTGGCATCATGCGACTACGCACGCCCCACAAGTCAAAAGTTCCATTACTGCACCGATTGTAGTACCTACGCCTGAGGATACTCCCCCAGGAAGCCCTTACCGGCTTTCCGCCCCAGCCGCCCCGCGCGTATCATCTGACGCATCAACAGCGGCGGAGCGTATTGCGGCTGTCGGAACTCACTGTAAAAATACTCCATGACGTTGTAGCACACGTCGACGCCGGTGAAATCGAGTAAGGTGAACGGACCCATCGGATGATTCAAGCCAAGCGTAATTGCCGTGTCCACCTCTTCGGGCGTGGCAATGCCTTCTTCGACAACCTTGATCGCTTCGACCATCATGGGCATCAAAATGCGATTCACGACAAAGCCTGGGGTGTCCCTGCGCACCCGAATCGGGGCCTTGCCCATGGCGGTCGCGACGCTCATGGCCGTCTGAACAGCGTCTTCGCCCGAACGGTAGCCCTGAATCACCTCCACAAGGCGCATAACCTGCGCCGGGTTGAAGAAGTGCATGCCTACTACCTGCTCCGGTCTCTCCGTGGTCGCAGCGATCTCCGTGATGGACATGGACGACGTATTGGACGCCAACACCACTCCTGGCCGGCAAATTCGGTCCAGGTCGGCAAAAAGCTCCTTCTTGACAGACAGGTCTTCAAAAACCGCCTCGATGACAAAGTCAGCCTCGCCGAATACCTCCAGCGACGTCGTCGGCGCTATGCGCGCGAGGGTTGCGATGCGTTCTTCATCCGTCAGCTTCCCTTTGGCAACGGCACGTTGCATCAGTCCATTCATCGTGGCCAGGGACTTCTCTACCCTGGACAAGTCAATGTCCCGCAAAATGACCCGGAAACCCGCCTGTGCCGCCGTATGGGCGATTCCTGTCCCCATGGCGCCGGCGCCGCAAACCCCCACGGTGCGAATCTCCAACCGTTGCCCTCCCCCTCTCGGTACCCCCGGTGCGCCCCCACGCACCTTCGGTATCTGTAATCATAGAATCGGTAGAATGTTAAAACCATACCCAAACAGTGTTCGACCCGAAAGTTCGTCAATTCGGGCCTGGGCGTACCCCCGGAATGTTGTGCAGTGAATGGGCAAATGCGGAGGGCACGGCGGTTTGTCCGCCGTGCCCGTGTTCATGTCACACTACCATGGCTTGTGGTCGGAAGCCAACCGGTATGAGCCGGATGACCAGGGTTTGTGGTCGCTGGCCCCCGCCACGGCGGCCAGGCTGAACAGGACTGTCAAAGTAAGAACCCCCACCAGAATTGCTTTCCGCATTGTCAAACTCCTCCCTGCATTTTCGCTTCCAGCGAAATCGATCTGCCAAAAGGGGGCGGCCGGAAAAACGGCCGCCGTTCATCCCTATTCGTCGGCTGATGAGTTTCGAACCGCCAGGTCAAGGCGCTGGACGAGGTTCATGACGCCCGCAAGGCCGGAGGCAACCGCGGCTTCGCGTGCCATGCCCAGGAACATGCGTGCGGTACCGGGTTGGCCGGTCTGGGCGGAGACCATGCCGGCGACGTAGAGGGCGACCGCCCGATTGGCTGGCGTCACGTCGGGGCGCCCGGGCGCGAGCACTTCTTCGGCCAGGTGGAGCGCCTCGGCATGCCGTTTTTGCTCCAGCCGGAGCATGGCCTCGCCGGTTAGCTGGTGGATGGCCACGTACCCTGGAATGTCAGGCGAAACCAGCGCCCCCGAACGTTCCAGGTGGTCTTCCGCCTCCTCCAGTGCCCCGGTGGTGACCAGCAGCCAGGCCATTTGCTGGCGGCAGACCGCTTCGCCTTCCGCATGTCCGGCCCGCTCAAACCGGGTGAGCGCCTGCCAGTACGCCTGCAGCGATTCAGGGTACCGGCGCATGTTGCGGTGCACCATGCCAAGATTGCTGTAGGCCTTCGCCGCAAGTTCGCTTTCCAGGTCAGGCCAGCGCTCGCCCATGCCGGCGATGAACTGCAGCCCCACTTCGCAGGCAACGGAGCTTTCGCCCGCAGCAATGAGGGCGCCGAACAGCCGGAAGAGGCCGCGGCCGAGCTTGTCCATGTCGCCGGTGGACTCCGCAAGGTTGATGGTGCGGCGGGCCAGGCTTATGGTGGCCTGCATATCGTCAAGCTGGTAAGCCGCCTCCGCCCCGAGCTGCGCCGCGGTCGCCTTTTCCGCCGGGCTGGCGCTTTCCAGGGCCAGAACCGCTTCAGCCAGACGCCGGGCCTGCAGGTACTCGCCCCGGCGCAGCCGCTGTACGATCATCTCGAGTTGGTCCACGACACGCACCTCAGTTCCTGGAGACTCCATTCCATACCAGTATCTGTCAATTTGTCCTGAAGTTCAAGGGGATATGCTAATGCCTAAAAGGAAAAACTTGTCGACACGATCCACGTAAATGTGACGGCGCAGTCCTGACCCGCACCCGGCACATCGTCGCGCCGGAGGATTTGGGACGGTAAGGGCGAACGAATTTGTGCCGCCGTCGACTCTCAGAAATGAGTGCAGAGATCCTGAAGGAGGCGCCCCGACATGGAAGAACGCGAGAAGCTTGAAAAGATGGATTTGCTGCGGGCCCGGTTCAACATCAGCTATGCCCAGGCTTTCCAGGTCCTCTCCGACAGCAACTGGGATACGGTGGCAGCGGCCCTTCGCCTCGAAGGCGAACAGGGGCCGCAGCAGGGAACCTTCACCGAAGAGCTGAAGGTGACGGGCCGCGACCTGGTGGAGACTTTGAAGCGGCTGCTGCACGAGGGGAATATCAACCGAATCATCGTCCGGGACACCGTGGGGCGTGAACTGCTAAACTTACCGGTCAACGGCGTTCTGGCCATCACCATCGTCATTCCGCTGCTGACCGCGATTGGCGCCGCCGTCGTGGTGGCGATGGACTACACGGTGCTGGTCGAACGGACGCGGTAGCAGTCCGCGACGGCTCCTGGTAATAATTTGAATCCAAACCGCTTGCCAGTTTTCGTCATCCCGTGTATAATACAGGTGTTGCCGATCCCGGTTGCGCGGCTCTCTGGGTTACAGAGCATGGCTTCGTGCAGGCCGAAGGCAGCGAAAATCTTTCTGTTGAAGGAGCACGAAGAACATGACGAAGACCCTGTACTTTGGGAATCTTCCGTGGGCCGTTACCAGCGACGATCTGTCCAACGCCGTGAAGCAGTACTGCGAGCCCATCTCGGCCCGCATCGCCACCGATCGCGAGACTGGCCGCAGCCGCGGCTTCGGTTTCGTCGAGGTGCCGGCTGATTCCGCCCAGACCGTTATCGACGCCCTGAACGGCGCCGAGTGGGGTGGCCGGGCTCTGACCGTCAACGAGGCGCAGCCCCGCCCTGAGCGTGGCCCCCGCCGGTAAGTCTCACACCTACCACAAAGCCCGGTGCGCTAAGCGCACCGGGCTTTTTCCATTTACCTGCGCCGGAGGATGGCCGGAGGCAAGGAGAGTCCCGCTGCCAGCGCCCCGGCGTAGAATGCAGCCCGGGTTAGCTCGCGGGCGGCGTCGCCCAGGTCCTGGCGGGCTAGGCTGAGCATTCCCTCATACGCAATCAGTCCCGGCACCAGGGGAAAGAGCGCCGGCACCACAAACATCAGGGCCGGCTCCCGTAGGCGGCGGGCCAGCAGTTCCCCTGCAATGCCCAGCGTCAGGGCGCCCACGAACGCCGCCAGCATTTGCGGCAAGCCGAAGCGCAGGGTCAGGTCATAGCCGGCCCACCCGAGCAGTCCGGCCAACCCCGAAGCGGGCACCGCCCGCAGGCGCCCCCGGAACGAAACGGCAATGGCAGCCGATGTGACGAACGCGAAGAGGTAGCTGAGCATCCCTAAGACCTCCCCGTGGCGTAGAGCGCCGCCGCAACGCCGGAGGCCAGGGCGGCAGCCTTCATGACCGCTTCGAGGCTTCGGGCCGCGGCGCTGGTCAAATCGCCCAGCATGGCGTCCCGCACGGCTGTGGTAAAAGCGATGCCCGGCAGCAGCACCATAATGCCCCCGGCGACTACGGGCCCGAAGGCGGCGCCCAGCAGGCGGGTGGCGGTCAGGGCGCACAGAACGGAGGCGAAGCCGGCGGCAAAGTCGGCAATGGCGTCCGGCAGTTTCAGGCCGCCCAGGACCTTCTGGACGCCTTGCACGGCCGCGTTTGCCAGCACGGCGGGGCCAAAGTCGGACAGACTGCCGCCCGCCAGCATGGCGCAGGCTGCCGCCCCGATGGCGCTGGCGGCGGGGGTCGCCCAGGCCGGCAGAGGTGGAGGCTGAGCTCCAATCGCCTCGATGCGCCGCAGGGCGTCGGCCGGAGGCAACGGTCTCTCCGCCAGTTCCCGGGAGAGGGCGTTGACCGCGCTGACCCGGTCGAGCGCGAAAGTCCGGCCGGCAATGCGGCGCATGGCCGTCGTGTGCCGTTCATCGCCGAGGGTGATGAACAGGCCGGTGGGGGTGGCAAAAATCTCGACGTCGGCATAGCCGTAGGCCCGGGCAATGCGGCCGACGGTGTCTTCCACGCGGGCGACTTCGGCGCCGGAGCGCAGCAGCAGCTCCCCCGCCGCCGCCACGACCGACAGAACCTGGGCGGGTGCGGCCACGGCGCTCACTCCTGTGCGCGGTACACCCAGACAGACCCTGCGGTGTCCACGGCCGCCCGCCCCCGGGCCGCCAGCAGGTCAAGGTGGGCCAGCACTTCGGAGACGGCCAGGAAAATATGCAGTTCGCTTACGTTGGGATAGACTTCCCGAGTCACCTCGTAAACGGTGGCGGGGCGCCGCAGCCGCTCCCATAGCTTGCCCAGCCGGCGCTCATGCCTTATTTTGTACCCCTCGACAACCCTGACGTGGTCCAGAATCACCGGGCCGTGGGCGGGCAGCACGCGCTCCAGCGGCAGCCCGGCCGCCACATCCAGCGACTGCAGGAACTGGCCCAGGGTCAGAGCCCGGCCCGGGGCGTGCGGGGCGCCCGCCGGGTGGCCGGGCGGCAGCGGTTCCAGAATCGGGTTGGGCGTAATGCCGCTCAGCAAGTGGTCGCCGCCGACCATGCTCCCCCCGGCTTCGTCGATGAAGCCGGTGTGACCCAGGGCATGGCCGGGCAGGTGGACAGCCCGCAGGGCGCCGGCCTCGAATGGGAAGACCTGTCCCCCGGCCATGGGGCGCCACGCGCCGTCAAAGGGGAGCGCCAGGGCACGGGTGCGGCGGTAGTACATTTCCATGCTGTGTTGGACATCTTCCGGCACCCCGGCCTGGGCCAGAATGCGGTCCCGCTCCGCCAGCCACCAATCCGGGTTTTCCGCCTTGCCGGCTTCGTCCGGGTGGAGCCAGACGTCAGCGCCGGAGGCATCGCGAATCCAGGCGGCAAGGCCCATGTGATCGACATGGGCGTGGGTCAACAGCACCCTGCGGATGTCGTTGATGCCGAGCCCCATCTCGTCCAGGCCCGAAATCAGCGCCTCGCGCGCTTCCGGCGTATCGACGCCGGTGTCAATCAGGGTCACTGGGTCCTGCTTGATCAGGTAGACATGAATCGGTCCCACGGTCGCCCATGGGGTGGGCAAAGAGACTTTGCAGATAGGCAGCACCAGGTCGCATCCTTTCGGGCAGTAATCAGTTGGTGGAGGTCGCCGCCTGCGGCTCCGACGCGGCGGGCTTGACGGACTTCAGCAGCATCTCGGCGACGTCCAGCACCTGAACGTTGCCGGACGCATCCTCGGCGGCAACGCCGTCGGACATCATCGTCATGCAGAAGGGGCAGTTGGTCGCGACGGTCTGCGCACCGGTCGCCAGCGCCTGACGAGTCCGGTCGATGTTGATGCGTGTGCCGCCCTTCTCCTCCATCCACATCCGGGCGCCGCCGGCGCCGCAGCACATGGATGTAGAGCCGTGGCGCTCCATCTCCCGGACCTGCACGCCGGGAATGGCCTGCAGCAGCTCCCGCGGGGCCTCGTAGATGCCCCCGTACCGGCCCAGATAGCAGGAATCGTGGTAGGCAACGGTGGCATCCACCGGAGCGACCGGCTTGAGCCGCCCCTCCCTGACCAGGCGTTCCAGAATCTGCGTGTGGTGGACGACCTCCACCTCCAGCCCCATCTGGCGGTAGTCGTTGGCAAATGTGTTGAGGCAGTGCGGGCAGTGGGTGATGATCTTCTTCACGCCGTAGCCCTTGAGCGTCTCGATGTTCTCGGCTGCCAACTGCTGAAACAGCATCTCGTTGCCGGCGCGCCGGGCGGCATCGCCCGTGCATTTCTCTTCCTTGCCCAAAATGGCGAAGGAGACGCCGGCGGTCTGCAGGAGCTGCACGATGGACCGTACGATTTTCTGGCCCCGCTGGTCAAAAGCACCGGAGCAGCCGGGCCAGAAGAGGTATTCGGCCTCAGGGGCGTCAGCCAGCAGCGGAATGTTCAAGCCTTCGGCCCACTGGGTCCGGGTGTGGGCGCCCAGGCCCCACGGGTTGCCCTGGCGCTCCAGGTTCTTGAACACCTGGTTCAGTTCGCCCGGGAACTCACCCTGGAGCATCACCTGGTGGCGCCGCATCTCCATGATCTTCGGGACGTGCTCAATATAGACCGGGCAGACTTCCATGCAGGCCCGGCACGATGTGCAGGCCCACAGGGCGCCCGCTTCCACCACGGGTCCGACCAGTTCCGACTCGAAAGGCTGCTCCGCCGGGCGCTGTCCGCTGTAAGCCGCGAGCGCCAGCAGGGGCCCCCGTTCGTGCAGATGCCGCTGCAAGTCGAGAATCAGGGCTTTGGGGTTGAGCGGCTTGCCCGTAAGGTACGCCGGGCAGTTCTCCTGGCAGCGGCCGCATTCCGTGCAGGCGTCCAGGTCGACGAGGTCTTTCCAGTGGAAATCCCAGAGGGACGCGGCGCCCAGGACCGGCGTCTCCGATTCCAGGTCGGTCAGGGGCAGTTGGCCCTTCGGCTTCAGATCCTGGAAAAAGATCGCCAGCGGCCCGGTGAAGATGTGCATCAGCTTCGAGTAGGGCAGATAGGCGACAAAGGAGAAGGCGACCGCCAGGTGGAACCACCAAAGCCCCTTATGCAGGGCTGGCATGACGTCCGGCGACAGGAAGGCGGCCAGGAGTTTTCCGTGCATATAGCCGATGGGCGACCAGGGACCCCAGGGGTCGTTCGTTTCGACAATGCGGATTCCTTCGATGAAGAACCCCGTCCACATGATGACCATATAGTGCGCCAGAAAGACCCAGTCATCCATGATCGACGGCGTCTTCTTGTATGCGGTCAGGGCACGGGGACGGAAGACCGAGCGGCGAATCCACGCCGTCGCCACGCCTACCATCGCCAGGGCGCCCACGATGTCGAGGGTGAAGGATTGATAGTACAGGTAGAACTTGCCCCGCATGATCGGGATGCGCAGGTCGGCCTCGATCATGACGACCAGCGTGCCGATAAAGAGCAGCACGAACCCCCAGGAGAAGAGAATATGAAAGAAGCCGGCCAGGGGGTTGCGGGCGAGGCGGGCCTGCAGCACGGCATGGCGAACCAGCAGCCGCAGCCGTTCGGGAATACGGTCAAACCGGACTTCCGGCTTGCCGATGCGCCAGAGCCGGATTCGCCGCCAGAAGCCGTAGAAGAAGATCGCCAGCGTTGGCAGCAGGAGCAGGTACATCAGAAAAGTGCCGGAGATGTTCCAGTAAATCTCTCTCGTCGCCACCATGAATCCAGCCCCTCCTCAAGCATGCCCGGTAGTAAATGCCCTTCGGTGATTCTATTCCGATCAGCAGCGCTCCATGGCCGGGGGACCCGTTTGACAGGTCGCCCGTTGGCGAAAAGTATGCATGGTGAACAATCCAAAAGGACGATTCTCGTCTAGACCCGGATTGTCCTTCTCGAATCAAAGAGCCCGCTTCCCCACTGCAGGGGATGCGGGCTCTTGAAATGCTACCTCGGGGCGCCGGTCGGGGGTTCGGGGGTGCGCAGCGGCGATTGCACACCGTACCCCTGCGCCTCCTGCGGGGCGACCTGGCCCACGTCCGGGCGGCTGAGCTGAGGCCTCTCCGGCCCTTCGCCCTCCTCGCGCAGGCGGTACTTGTCCGCCAACTGAATCCGCCACAGCCGGTGAATGGGCACCTGATACAGGGTCGGCTCCACGCGCCGGTCGCCGGCGCCGACAGGATACATCCAGACTTCGGTCTCGGTGGTGGTGCCCTCGTGCATCCGGACACCCATGTAAATGCTGTCGCGGTAGCCATTCTTGTAGCAAAGGACGGTCAGCTGACCATGGAGCTCCGCCAGCATCTGCTCAAGGCGCGGATTGCGGAAGACCGGAGCGTCAATCGTGGGGGCAATGCCCTCGGCGTCGGTCTCAATTCGGTCGCCCGTTTCCCCGATCGTGCAGCCTGCTCCGGGAATTCCCTTCTGGGAAATCGCATCAACCACCCGCAACTGCAGGGGCGCCGTCTTGATGCCCAGCGCCCGCCAGTATGCCCGCCGGACCGGCCCGACCCTGGGCGGGGTGCCCCCGGCGCCTTCGGTCGCAGCGGCGATCTTCATGCCGAGCACGGTGCCGCCGGCTGTCAGTGCCAGCGCCAGGGCGGCAGCGATCCACTTCCTGTGCTTCATCTATGCTCGCCCTCCTTACAGGTTCGGAATCCGGTTCAGCGCACGGCCCTGGAAGTACCACTGGAGAATCTGGAGCATGTTGCGGCCCCGCTCTGCCCAGTAATGGGTGCCCCACTGGGCCATCATGTTGGCGTTGCGGTACTGCCAGTTCGGGTTCCGTTCAATGCCCGCCCGGTAGTTCAGCTCCACGATGGAGCCGTCCGGCATGGTATAGGCCAGCTCCCGGATGCGCCGGTGCGCCTCGTCCGTCTCCCGGAACCGGTTGCCCTCCCTGTAGGTTTGGAAGTTGGTCGTGTTGTCCAGATCGAACTCCCAGCCGTCCAGCTTGGTCGGGTTGAGGATCTTGTACCACGCAAACATCTTGACGGCCATTGCGCCTGCCTGGAGCGCCTCCTGGTTCCAGGACGGCACCCACTCGTTAGGCAGCGAGTTGACCACGTAATCATCGAAATTGACGGTCTTCACGTAGATGATGCGCCCGTGCGGGTTGGGGTCACCGTTGGGCCGGGCCTCCCGGATGGCGACCCGGATGGTTTTGGGATAGGGCGTGTTGTAAATGGTGCGCTGCTGGGCAGACGCGGTGGCCGGTCCCATTAACACGGTGACTAGAAGAAGGAACGAACAGAGACGTTTCACATCAGACCCCCCGATATGGATTTCCCAGATTCGGTTCGGAAACCACAGGAGGTAATCTCTCCCCTTCCGCCCCGTCCATGCGAGGAAGTCTATTCCACTTTCAACGTGGCCGTGAAGCCGGGCTCCACCGCACCGGGCGCGTCGGATACGACCGGCCATTCGCCTGTTTCGCTGGGCGTGAACTCAATGTAATTCTCCTCGCCCGGGGCCAGGGTGCGTGAGACAATGCCGAACCGTTGCACCACCAGATTGTGCTTTCCGCCGCTGGCGTTCTTCAGGTGGATCTTGACGCGCCCGCCAACGGCGGTCGGGACTTCCTGCGGCTCGAAGCCCCGATCGGTTATCAGAACGCTGATGACGCCCTCCTGACCGGCCATCTGCTCCGCCACGGACAGGGGCTCTTTTTGGGTGATGACCGGGCGGGGGAACTGCTCGGGGGCGCGGTCCGGCGGCTTCTCGGCCCGGGGGCGGGCGCAGCCGGTGAGCAGCACCGTCAGCAGCAACATGGCTGCACAAGCTTGTTTCATGGTGGCCTCCTCCTTTTGATGAGGAGTCTGTCCACCGCCGCGCCCGAACATGCAAAGGCAGGGGGGCGCCGCCCCCCTGCTGCGTCTGCACGTGCTGTAACTCTACCAGATCATCGGCATTCCAACGCCTTCGCCGTAAACGCCGGGAGCGAAGCCGGTGGTGGCCTGCATTCCGACACCCCACGGAGTAGGGGTCTTGCTCATGGTGCTGATCCCGGGAATGCCGGCACCCATGGCGCCTATGCCCTTACCCCAGGGAGCCATGGCACCCATGGCGCCCACGCCCTTGCCCCAAGGGGCGAGGCCGCCCATGGCGCCCACGCCTTTGCCCCAGGGGGCGGCGGCCATCGGCTGGCCCACGGCGACCTGGGGAGCCACGGTGTTGGCGATGGGGGTAACCGTGGTAATCGGCACAATGTTGGTTACGGGGACGGACGACTGGCAGACATTAGCGACGGGCCCATAGGCCAGGGAGCAGGCGCCCGGGCCGGCGGTCGGGGCGACGGCGCCCGGGGTGACGGCAGCAGGAACCGCCCTTCCCGGAACAGCCCTGGGGCTGATGCCCGCCAGGCTCACAGACGTGTGATAAGGCATCTATAGCGCACCTCCCACAATACTTGGGGGCCACTGTACAACCTATGCCGCCCCCGGTGCGTTGGTTCACAGAATGCGAGCGAGATTCTCATACCTACAGGGATGGCTCCGTCGGTTGCCGAAATGCCTCTGGGTCACAACGGTATACGTCTTCGGAGGAGGCATGCCCATGCTTCGACCCTTGCTCGCCCTGCTCGCCGGGGAACTCTCCGGCCAGAACTGCATGGACAACGTGGAAGCGATTGTGCGCCATCACCGCATTCAGGCCAGCCCCGGATACCGGGCCGCGGCCCGGGAGTGCCTGGCGCGCCTGCAGCGGGCCAACCTGGAAGCCTTCATTACCACCTATCCCGCGACGGGGCAGGACTGGTGCTGGACAAGCCTGACGCCTCAGGAGTGGGAGTGCCAGGATGCCGAACTCTGGCTGCTCGGCCCGGATGGCGGGCGCCTGGAGCGGCTGGCCTGGTTCCGGGAGATGAACCTCTCCGTTATTCAGCGTTCCTGCGCCACGCCCGCCGAAGGGATTACGGCAGAACTGGCGGTCGTTGATGATGCGGAGCAGGCCGCCTCGTGGGCGGGGCGGGACCTGGCGGACAAGATCATTTTGGTGGGCAATGGCGACATTCATCAGATACTGCGCCACGCGCAAAAGGCGGGCGCCGCCGGCCTGGCCACCGCCCGCATGACCTATCAGCCGCCGGTCCGTCCGGTGGGCGATCTGCCCGATGTACTGCAGTATACCTCGTTCTGGTGGTCGCCGGGCGAGGAGCAGGGCTGGGGGTTTGTGCTGTCGACCGGACAGGGCGAGCGCCTGCGTCAGATGGCCGCCCGGGGGCCGGTCAAGCTTTGGGCCCGCGTGGATGCCCGCTCTTACGACGGAACGATCGAAAACGTCGAGGCGGTCATTCCCGGCACATCGCCCGAGGAGGTGCTGGTGGTATCCCACCTGTGCCACCCGAAGCCCAGCGCCAACGATAATGCCACGGGCCCGGCCACGGTCATGGAGGCCGCCCGCGCCCTGCGCAGACTGATCGATGAAGGCAAGCTGGCACGGCCCCGCCGGACCATCCGGTTCGTCTTCCCGCCCGAAATGACCGGCACTTACGCCCACCTGGCCGCCCGGCGCCGCGAGGAGATTGACCGGGTCAAGGCTGCGCTGAACGTCGACATGGTCGGCCAGAAGCAGGAAGTGACCGGCTCGGTCCTGCTGTGCGAGTATCCGCCAATGGCCTGCCCGTCGTTTGCCGGCGACCTGCTGGCCCTGGTGCTCGGCGAGGTGGCCGCGGAGGCGGCACCCCTGTCCGGCGCCGGGCGCCGCTACGGCCTCTTCCGGCATGCCGTGACGGCGTTCTCGGGGGGCTCGGACCACTACATCCTGGCGGATCCGACGGTCGGCGTGCCCTGCCCGATGATCATTCAGTGGCCGGACCGGTTCTACCACACCAGCGCCGACACGGCCGACAAGTCCGACCCGCAGATGATGCGCCGCGTCAGCCTGATGGCGGCCATGTACGCCTACTTTGCGGCGAACGCGGGGCCGGATGAAGCACGCTGGCTGGCCGGCGAGATGGCCGCCCTGTTCCCGGGGCAGCTGCACGGTGCCCTGCAGGGCGCTGCCGACCCCGAAGCGGCGGCCGGGTTCCGCCTGGACCGTAAGCTGGCAGATCTGCAGTCGCTGCGGCGCCTGGCGCCGTCGGATGCGGCGCTGGACGGCGCCCTGACGCTCTGCTCCCGGCAGATCAAAATCGCTGCTGAACTGGAACTGCAGCGTGTCGGCTGGAACCCTGGGGCTGCGCCGGCAGCAGAGGCCGCCCCCGAGTCCGGGCTGGCGGAAGGCTGGCTGGGTGCGGCCGACCTCGGGTCCATCAGGCCCGTGCGCCGGTTGCCGGGGCCCATCAGCCTGCGGCACCTGCTGAGCCGGCTGCCCGGGCCGGAAGCCGAGTCGTGGCGAGTGTTCAGCTGGGCCCAACAGGTGAGTCGCCACCTGGGCGACCACCTGCTCTACTGGTCCGACGGCGAGCGGTCGCTGGCCGAGATCTGCCGTTTGACGGCCCTCGAGACGGGCGAGCGCAATGACACCTGGGCGCTGGGCTTCTTCCAGCTCCTCGCCCGGCTGGACCTGGTGGCAGGCATGTGAGAAAGAAAGCCGGCCACCGATTTCGGGTGGCCGGCCGATTCTATTGCCCTCCGGGCGCCTGCTGGTGGTAATAGTACTCCTGCTGCTGAGCGACGGGTGTGCCGCACAGGTGACAATAGTTGGCGCCCGCCGGGTAGGCGTTGCCGCAGGCCGGACAGCCCGTCGGGGCCACCGGCAGCGTCGGCCATTCCCGCGGCCTCCAGGGCGAGGCCTCCTGGGCTTTCCGAACCCGGGGCAGCAGTACGACCCACAAGGCGACGACCGCTGCGTACATCAAGGCCGTGCCGAAGCCGACGGCGAAGAGGTCCTGGATATCCTGGATTTTGGACGAATCCTGGTTGAACGCGGCGACATCATAAATGCCGTGCAGCGCGATGGGCACCAAGATGGCCTGGAGCAGGTGGCTCCATTTCTCACGCTGGTTCTGTGCGTACCGGAACATGCCTGCGTGATAGCCCATGATCATGCCGTTGATGACGTGGAGCGGCACAGCCGTGGTCGTGCGGGCAAAACCCGTCATGAGGGCGCGTACGATATTCAGGTCCGTGTTGACAAAAATGTACAGCAGGTTCTCCGTAATAGCGAAGCCCATGTGTGCAGCGCCAAAGTAGACGATGCCGTCCATGACTTCGTTAAACTGGGGCTTGCGCCACATAAACCCCCACGCGAGGGCGCCCTTGCACAGTTCTTCGGTCATGGCGGCGACCACGAACGCTCCGTACACCGTCCCCCAGAATCCGGCGACAGGCGTCTTCAGCAACATCTCGATGATGATGGCCGGAATGGTCGACAGGCAGCCGGCCAGGAACGCCAGGCCGATCATGCTCCAGGGCTCCGGCTCATATTTATCGAGGTGCCGGATATACCACAGCATCGCCAGGCCGGGGGCGAGCGCCAGAATGAAAGCGACCAGCCACAGCAAAAGCTCCAACCGCATCCTCACTCCCTTCGCATCGGTTCGTTGGTGGATACGGTGTGGCTAGTCGATTTTCCTGCTGGCTAGTGCTATGGGCGTGAGGTCCTGTCTATTCCTTCCTTTCTTTCCGGAGTTCCTGAATTTCCAGCCGCAGAGCGGCCAATTCGTCCGCGAGCCGGCGCAGTTCCTGCCCCGTATCCTGTCCCCCCGGGCTGACGGCCATCGCACCGTCCGGCTCCACCGTAACAGAGCGCACGCCGGCAAGGTCGTGCAGGCTTTGCTGGCGCAGCTCGGACTCCAACTCTTCCCGGCTGACCCGCTGGCTGCGCATGGCTTCATCATCTGTGCGCCCATCTCGGACGATCTCCACCGGCTGGTCGAAGTAACCCAGCCAGCGGCGGGCGGCACGGCTCCGGCTGATGACGGCACCCATACCGGCAACCATCAACAGCCAGAGGAGAATACCGCCCAGCCCCGACAGGAGCGGATGCTGCTCTTCAAAGGCCGCATGGGCGGCGAGATCGCCAACGGCGTTGATCAGCAGCAACTCCACAACGCCGTTCTTGCCGAAGCGGGGCCAGACCAGCCACCGCACGAGCAGGACAATCAAGAGGAACGGAAGCGTATGCCTCAGGAGCCATTCCGCCACGGATTCACCCCCGCGTTCACCCGATCACTCGCCTAGTCTGCGCGCAGTTCTGCATCTCCTTTCCCAGAGCGTACCTTGTTGACTTTCCCGTTCTTTCCTGTAACGTAGTATGTGGTTGACTTTGGCTTTCTGACCATATTACCGGAAGGTACGGGGGTTCCCCATGCAACAGACGCTGCAGGCGACACACCGGCTCCGCCAGTCCATTGCACAGGCGGCGGCCGCTCTGGAAGCAGCCCGGCGTGACTTTCCCGCCAGAACGGAGATGGAAGGGCTCCTGACGGCGGCCCGGCAGGTCAGCGTCCTCATGGACACAATGACCCAGTCGGACCAGGACATTTCCGTTACCTGCACCCCTGACGGAACGGTCACGGGTATCAGCGAGAGCTGCTGTATGAACCTCGGCTACGACCACGCGGAACTGGCGGGCGGTCTTTTCCGCAACCTGAGCTATCCGGAGGACTACGGCCGGCTGGCTGAGGAGATGAAGCGCGCCCTGGAAGGCGAAACGGCCTCCCGGGTCGAAGCCCGCTTCCGGCACAAGGACGGCAGCCAGGTTTGGCTGGAATGGACGTTTACGCCCCTGGCCGAGGGCGCCGGAATCTATGCGGTCGGCCGCAACATCACCGTTCACAAGCAATACGAGCGGCTCTTGCGCGAGAGCGAACAGCTCTATCGCGCCCTCTTCGAGTACAGCCCCGACGGCGTTTTCACCCTCGACTACGAGGGGAACGTCATTACCATGAATCCCGCATGCAGCAGAATCTCCGGCTTCGAGACGGCGGAGCTGGTCGGACAGCCGCTCTCGCGCCTGGTTCTGCCGGGCGAGGTGGAAAGCGCCCGCAGCTATTTCCACAAGGTCATGGACGGCGAAGCGCAGAACTTTGAGACTTCCATGCGGCACAAATACGGCCAGACCGTCTACATCCATACCACCATGGTGCCCCTGATTCTTGAGAACACGGTGGTCGGCGTCTACGGCGTCGTCCGGGACATTACCGAACGGAAGCTGGCTGAAGCACGGTTAGCGCACATGGCCTTCCACGACCCGCTGACCGGCCTCGCCAACCGCACGCTGTTCATGGACCGGCTGGAGCAATTGGTGACCGCCAACGTCACCAATCAGCCGTCGTTTGCCATCCTCTATCTTGATCTTGATGATTTCAAGATCGTCAATGACAGCCTCGGGCACCGGACGGGCGACCTGCTGCTGGTCGAAGCCGCCCGCCGGCTCAAAAAGTGCGTTAGACCCCGCGACACGGTGGCCCGGCTGGGCGGCGACGAGTTCACGATTATCCTCGAAGGCACGCAGGATACGGACGATGCCATTGCGGCGGCCACGCGCATCCTGCGGGAACTGACCGCCCCCTACGACATCGACGGTCACAAAATGGTGGTCAGCCCGAGCGTTGGCGTGGTCATGGGCAATCAGGGACGGGATTCCCGGGAATTGCTGCGCTACGCGGACATTGCCATGTACAAGGCCAAGCAGAATGGCAAGGCCCGCTACGAAGCGTTTACGCCCGTCATGTACAACCACGTCCTGCAGCGCATGCAGTTGGAGACCGACCTGCGCGGGGCGATTGAGCGCCATGAGTTCCGGGTCTACTACCAGCCCATCATCGAGCTGGAAGACGGGTCCATCTCCGGGGTGGAAGCCCTGATTCGCTGGGAAGCACCGGACCGGGGCATTATCGGTCCCGCTCAGTTCATCCCCCTGGCTGAGGAGACCGGCCTCATTCTCCCCATCGGCCAGTGGGTCCTGGAAGAGGCCTGCCGTCAGGGCCGGCGCTGGCAGGAGCAATACCCGCACCTGTACGTCAGCGTCAACCTCTCGGCCCGTCAGTTCCGGGAGCCGTTCCTGGCGGAACAGGTCGCACTAATTCTCCAGGAGACGGACATGCAGCCCGCCCGGCTGCAGTTGGAGATTACCGAATCAATCCTGATGCAGGAGAGCGCCACCACCCAGGAAACCTTGCGCCAGCTCAAGGCGCTGGGCATCCAGCTCGCCCTGGACGACTTCGGGACTGGGTACTCATCGCTAAGCTACCTCAAACGTTTCCCCATCGACGTACTCAAAATCGACCGCTCGTTTGTGGGAGGACTGGGGGAGAGCCCGGAAGACACGGCGCTGGTCCGCACGGTGATCACCCTGGCCAAGGCGCTGAACCTGACGGTCACAGGCGAAGGCGTCGAGACGGCCGAGCAGATCGCGCAGCTCCGTGCCATGGAATGCGAACGGGGTCAGGGCTACTTCTTTGCGAAACCCGTCACTGCCCCGGTCATCGACGACCTCCTCAAGGCCGGACGCCGCTGGTAATTGGCAGAAAGAGGCCGCCTGCACGTGACGCGTGCAGGCGGCCTTGGCGTTCGTATAGGTTAGTGGAGGACCAGTTCCGGCGCTTCGCGCCGGACGAGCCATGTGCCCACAGGCAGGACACCGACCAGATTCGCGTCAAGCTCTTCCACTTCCACGTGAATGGTCGGGAAGAAATCGGCCCATACGGCCTCCCGGAGGTAGCTCATGAACTCCCGGCCGCTCTCGGTGACAGGGCCCCGGAAGAAGCACCGGATATACAGGGTCTTCTCGTCCGTGTCGACGGCGAGGCCGTTAAGCGCCGCAGGCAGCTCATCCGGCAATGCCCTCTGCACGGAGAACAGGAACGCGCCCGTGGCAGATTCCGTAACCATTCCCGTCATCTCCTCAAATGGGATAAGGCTCCGTGACCCGAGTTTTGTGAATGCGGGCACAAAGAACCTCGTGAAACCAAGCACAAAGTAAGGCAGTGCTGAGGGCTGGCTGCAGCGCGGCTCTCGGCCGACTTGTCTTACTATCAGAAATTCTAACCTAACTGTAATACGTCGTCGGCTCCGCTGCAAGAAACACAAAGTGCTAACCGCGAGGACCCTACTGCGCATATGCCTGAAAGGATTTATGGAGATATAATCGCCAATCTACCAATGCGCTAACTTACTTATAGATGGACTATCCCTTTGCGCCCTCCACTTATGGGCTGTTGGAAACCGAACTCTCACGCTTCAAATCCGTTTTATCCTGTGAGAGGAATCATTTCCAGGTGGAGGTGGATAATCGCGTGCGGAAGCTCTATGTCATCCGGGAAAACGAGGAAGACGGACGGCTGCTTGACGCCCTGATCACCGCCGGGCGCAGCCTTGACGAGTCCGAGTTCGAAAACCCCCCATGCCCCGTCTGTGGATGCGATACGCTTCTGGCATACACCGAAGGGGACAACTATGAAGTCGTCACATGGGACGAACTTGGAGAGACCGAAGCCGGGGCGGATGCCTGGTTCCTCGTTTGCAGTCAGATTGAGTGCCCGCACGAAGAGCCGGTGGAGCTGGTCGCCGACCCGATGGGCGCCCTCCTGTTCGACCAGCGGGTGGCAGAGCCCGCTTTCGCAGCCTACCTGGAGGTGGACGACCGCACCCCGCCCGGCAAGCTGGAACTGATCAGCGACCTGAAGGCCGCCCTGGCGGAGTGCCCCAGCCGCAAAGTGCAGGCCTACCTTGACCTGGTTAGATACAGCTATGACGAAGAGGTGTCACGCACGCGCCGCTGGATCGACCTGGTGCCCCCGGGAAAACTTGTCGAGTTCCGTCGGGACGACGAAACGATTCGCGGGACGTTCCTGACGGCGACGGAAGAGGGCTTTATGATCCTCACCGAGCCCGGCAGTTCCCTGCGCTGCGTGCGGGCCGAGGAGATTTACTGGCCCCAGCCGCTCTGGCCGGACCGCGACGATCTGCCCAAGCCCGTGTCCGAACTGCTGCAGGAGGCGGCTGAGCCGGGGGGTTCCATGCGGCCTCTCCGCCTCATCATGTGCCTTGGACCTCGGGAACGGGTGGTGATTCGGGGCTACCACCTGCAACTGAGCATTGTGGACCGCTTTGGCCGGTACCATGTCCGCTGCTGGGACAGGGAGGCCGCCACTGCCCTCGGGCTCAGCCAGAAATGTGAAAACTACTGGGAAGGCGTCTTCCGCCGTTCAGAGGTGGATGGCCGCTACGACGTCCGCGAAATGGTGAAAGTGCAGGGCCACTGGCTCGACGTCATCGGGAAGGCGGACAACGGGCGGGCGCCGGTGGTGCAGACCGACGACCCCCTGATTGGGGCCGAGTTAGGTCTGTCGTATATCGAGTACCGGGGGAGCCGGGACGAAAACGGCGACCTCAGGCATTTCCCGCCTTCCTGGCAGGGCGCCGTAACCGAAGCGGAGGTCGAAGAACGAAAAGAAGTGCGGCTCTACCACTGGCCGCTCCCGGAGTCCCCCCTTACGGACGCACATGGCTAGCTGGGCGAGAAGGATTTGAACTGCGTTTATGGTTTGACTGTCCAGCCGAGAGGGGGATGCCCAGTACAAGTAGAAATATCGATGCTGTTGAAATATTGCCCGACAAAAACCCCGGCTTTCCCAGAAATGCAGGTGGTGTCATGAGGCGCCGTCTCCTGGCCATGCTTGTGTCGATAGCCCTTGTGGCATCTGCCGCACCACAGGCTGCTGGCGAGGCCGCCCCCTCCTATCTACAGATCGATACCCTCATCAAGACGGAGATGAGGGGCGCCCATATTCCCGGAATCAGCCTGGGCATCGTGCAGGATGGGCAAGTCACTTACCTGAAAGGCTTCGGTGAAGCCAGCCCGGGCCGGCCAATGCTTGCGCGGACGCCCATGCTGCTGGGCTCCGTCTCCCGATGGCTCACGGCGACAGCCGTCATGCAGTTGGTCCAGGCCGGCAAGATCGATCTCGATGAGAAGGTGACACGCTATCTGCCGTGGTTTCGCCTTGCCGATGAAAACGCCGCCGGGCTGATCACCATCCGGCACCTGCTGAACCAGACGAGCGGCCTGACCACGGAAGCCGGGATGACCCCGCTTCTGGACGACGGCCTTCAAACCCTCGAAGGCACCATTTACGACCTACGGCAGGTATTGCCGGCCGGCCCGCCGGGCGAGCAGGTGCGCGACAGCCACCTGAATTACATGATCCTGGGCTTAGTCGTCCAGGCGGTTTCCGGGCAGCCCTTCGGGACCTACCTCCGCAGTAATATCTTTGCCCCGCTGCAGATGAACCGGAGCTTCACCACCGAAGCGGCAGCCGTCAAGGAGTTCATGGCGGAAGGATATCAGTTGTGGTATGGGATTCCGATTCCGTCCCCGCTGACCTACCCCAGCAATTCTGTCCCCAGTACGTCCATTATCTCCACGGCGGAAGATCTGACCCGCTTCCTAGCCGCCCAGGTAAACGGGGGACGGTACGGCACCGCCTCGGCCCTCTCTGAGCAAAGTGTTGCGTATCTGCGGACTGCGATGGGCCTGTCGGTCGTCGAAATCGGGGGCACAACTGCGTTTCGTCAGACCGGCCCAATGCCTTCCTTCCACGCCGAATTGGTCCTGCTTCCTGACCGACAGGCGGGGTTTGTCCTGCTGGCCAACATTCAGCACCCACTAATCCGTCTGTCAATGGAGCGATTGGCGGTGGGAATCACGGCCATCCTCGCCGGCCAACCGGCGCCTTCGCCTGGCTGGCTGAGACAGAACCTACTAGTACCGTACGCCGTAGCAGTGCTCGCGGCTGCAGCGGTGCTGGTCTGGTCGCTGGAGAGCCTGCGCCGGTGGCGTACCCGTCTTCAGTCATCCGGCAGGATGGCCCGCTGGCTGGCTCTGGGTGTCGTCGGCCTGCACCTGTTAGTCGCCGTCGGCCTCAGTTTTGGCGTCCCCTGGGCCGTGCACGGGTCCTGGGCGCAACTGCAGCTCTTTGCGCCAGACACCGGGCGGCTCCTGGCAGCAGCGGTTCTGGCCAGCTTCATCGGCGCCGGCGGCCGCATCATCATCGCCTATATAACACTACGAAAGCAGGGCGCCTCGTGGAACGACTCGCAGTCCTCCTCGCACGCGAATACGGCTTGACGCTTCACAGCGCCGCCCACATCGACTACGGCATGTGGGAAGAGTCCTTCCGGATCGAGACCAATCGCGGAAGGCTGTTCGCCAAGCGGTTCATGCGTAAGGACCGGCGGACCGAAGTGATGCTCGGCGGCCTGGAGATCTCGCGACAGTTAAGGGAGCGGGGGTTTCCCGCTCCCCTTGTCATCCCAACGCTGTCAGGCGACCTGATTGCCGAAAGCGACGGCGAACGTTACCAGGTGACCGAATGGGTGGAAGGGCGGTCGTATCATCCCGGAGAACTGCCGCCGCAGGCAGTGGCACCAATGGGCGCCTTGCTGGGCAGATTTCACCGATTGATGGGTCAGGCCGCCATGGCGCCGCCCCAACCCTTTCCCACACCGCCCGAGGCGCTGGCCCGCTGCAGATCTCTCCTGGAGCGGTACGTATACCGTCCCGAGCCCTTCGCAGCCGTCGCCCGGGAAGTGCTGGAGGGGCAGATCGCCCTCCTGGCTCGACTTCCTGCCGGGTACTCTGGGGACCTACCCCGTCCCAGTTTGGGCGGCCCCGTCTATGCCTCGTACTGGGTGGAGCAGCTGCTCTTCCGGCCCAACGGGTCGGTCGCCGCCCTGGTGGACTGGACCGACGGCGCAGGCAAGCCCGGATTCTGGTGCGGCGACCTGGACTGCGCCATTCACCTCTCAGGGTTTGACCTGCCTGCTGCCCGGCTTTTTCTGAATGCCTATCAGTCCGAGAATCCGCTGCCCCCTACTGAACGAAAGGCTCTGGCCGCCGAACTGTGCTATGGCCATCTGGCTTCGGTCAACTTTCTGTCCGGTTGGTTCGCCAGGCCATACCGTCGTATGGTCGACTGGGAGGCCACGGCCGCTCTCTGGCATCGGCAGGTTGTTCCTCGCTTTGTGGCCCATAAAGATTGGGAGTCAGCCCTCGCGGGCTGACTCCTTTCCATGTAGGTAGACCCACCGCCCGTCCAGCCGGACGAAGTCGGAGAGCTCCGTGACCACTCGGTCTTCACCGGCAGCCCGGAAGGAGGCCGTAAACAGGACCCGGGCCACACCTTGCTCATCTTCCGGCCTGGCTTCATGAACGACCAGCCGCGTGAAGTCGATCACCCGGCAGAACTGCAGGTTCTCCCGGGCAAACTGCTCAGGAGTCATGCCTTTCACCTGGTCGCTGTCGGGATGGGTCGTCCGGTACAGGTGTGCCGAACTGCCCGTCACGAACGCCGAATAACGGGACCGCATCAGCGCTTCGGGCGTTTCGGGCCAGAGAACGCCGTCCAGTGCGGGAGCGCAGCACTTCTTGAACTTGGCCCCGCTGCCGCACGGGCAGGTTTCGTTTCGCTCAACCTTTCGCAAAAGTGAACTTCACCTCTTGGTTTCGTCTGCGACTATAGGAACAGTGCATCGAGCAGCAGAACAATCATGAGGCCCCACAGGCCTCCGGCCAGCAGGAGGATGCCGAACGACTTCCGGTATGGACGGCTGGCAGACTCTCCCCTGGGGAGCTGGATATTCGTCAGGAAGAGGGAATCCTTCAGAGTACTGAGAATGGGCCTGGCCACCGTACAGGCGATGAGCAGCACGACGGCAGAGAGGTAAAGCAGCTGAGATCCGACTGCGGACAGCGTGATAACGCCTTCGTGCCACCAGACCCAGCCGGCGACGGCCCCGGCCATCACAAGACCGATGACCAGCCCAATCACGGTTACCGTCAACCAGTCGACTACGGCCCGGCGCACCATGCAGATTACCCCCTTGCAAACAGGCTCCATGCGACAGCGCAGGATTTGCCGGAAGTTGTCCAACCGGGGGATTCGGCAGAGGGGAGTGCTCTCCCTGCATGGGCATCCTATCAAACGGAGGGATGCACATGCTCAGGAAGACCCGCTTCCGTGTCCCGGGGATGAACTCGGCCCGCACGACCCGCCAGGTGAGCGAGGACGAATAGGCGCGCGAAAGGCCCCGGCAAGGGGCCTTTCTTACTCACATGCGCTCAAAGACGGTGGCGATCGCCATGCCAAACCCGATGCACATCGTGGCCAGGCCAAACATGGCATCGCGCCGCTCCATTTCGCTCAGCAGCGTCGCGGTAATGCGAATGCCCGAGGCGCCCAGCGGGTGGCCCAGGGCGATGGCGCCGCCGTTGACGTTCAGCTTTTGGTGGGGAATCCCCAGGTCGTGCATCCAGGCGAGCGGGACGGAGGCGAACGCCTCGTTCACTTCATAAAGGTCGATATCCTGCATGGTCAGGCCGGCCTTTTGGAGCGCCTTCTGCGTGGCGGGCATCACCCCGTGGAGCATCATCGTCGGGTCGACGCCTGCCAGCGCCATGGACCGGATGCGCGCCCGGGGCTTGAGCCCCAGTTCCTTCGCTTTCTCCGGCGACGCAACCAGCGCCGCAGCCGCCCCGTCGCAAATCGGCGAAGAGTTGCCGGCGTGAATGACGCCGTCGGGTGGGAAAAGCAGGGGCAGGCTCATCATCTTCTCCAGGGTCGTGCCGGGACGCACCGTCTCATCTTGCGACACGGCCCCGACTGGTACCACCTCGGAAGCGAACCGCCCCTCGGCCCAGGCCACGGCAGCCCGCCGGTGCGACTCCAGGCTGTACTCGTCGAGGTCGCGGCGGGTAAAGCCCCACTTCGCCGCGATCATTTCCGCGCTCCGGTGCTGGGGCACAATCTCGTACATCTCCATAAGTCTGGGGCTCAGGTCGCCGCCGTCGGAGCCCAGCGGCACCCGGCTCATGGATTCCGTGCCGGCGGCCATCACTAGATCATGCACGCCCGACATGACGCCCTGAGCCGCCCAGTGCAGCGCCTGCAGACCCGAGCCGCACATGCGGTTAATCGTCGTACCCGTCACGCTCAGGGGGAAGCCGGCCATGAGCGCCGCCTGGCGCCCGATGTTCCACCCCTGCTCTCCGATGGGCGTCACGCAGCCCATAATCACATCTTCCACCTGGGCGGCGTCCACGCCGCTCCGCTCCAGCACGGCCCGCATGGGCACCGTCACCAGTTCGTCGGCCCGTATGCCCGAGAGCCCCCCGTTCTTCCGGCCCGTCGGCGTCCGCACCGCATCGATAATCCAGGCCTCCACCGGACCCACCCCCCCCCCGCCTTGCGCGTTCAGAACGTAAACAGGTCGATGCCGCCGGCCACAGGCAGGCCCTGACCGGTAATGTAGCCCGCCTCCTCGCTGACGAGAAAGACGATGGCGTGTGCGATGTCCTCGGGCTTGCCTGGCCGCTTGAAGGCCGTTCGGGCTTCCATGCGCTCTTTCATTTTGGGGTTGCTCATATTGTACGCTTCGGTCGCGATGATGCCGGGCACGATCGCGTTGCAGGTAATGTTGTACCGGGCGCCTTCCAGGGCCAGCGTTCTGGTGAGGCCCAGCAGCCCCGCCTTGGTGGTCGAGTACGACGCCTGGCCGAACCCGCCCATGGTCCCCGCCACCGATGCCATGTTAATGATGCGCCCCCAGTTCTGCGCCTTCATGGCCGGCCAGACGGCCCTGGCGCAGTTGTATGCCCCGGTCAGATTGACCCGGAGGTCGCGCTCCCACAGTTCATCGCTTTGGTTCTCGAACTGCGACACGTGGTCGAGTTTCCCGGCGTTATTGATGAGGATGTGAAGGGTCCCGAACTCCTCTCGGATCCGGGCCACCACCTGCGCTACCTGTTCCTTATTAGTCACGTCCATCTTGTACGCGGCCGCCCGGCGGCCCATCGCCCGAATTTCGTCCCGGGTCTGTTCGGCGTAGACCGCACCGCTGGCTTTCATCACCTGCGCCAGCGCCCCGTACTTTTCAGCCGTCTCCTGGCCCTGCGCATCGCTTTCCACGAGGATATCCGCAATCACCACATCGGCCCCCGCCCGGGCCAGGGCCAGGGCATCCGCCCGCCCTAACCCGCGGGAACCCCCGGTTACCAGCGCTACCTTCCCCTGCAGGCTAAACATCTGTACACTCCCTCCCCCCAAAAACGCACCCCCATTACAGCCGGCGTGGTGCTGCAAAGGGGGTTCAGACGCTGAGTGTGTAGAAGGGCGGGGTATTGAGGTAGCCCCGAAGAAACGTCGGTGGCTCGTTATGGGGGCAGCAGCCAGTACGACCGGTGCTGCCCCCATAACCGGGAGCCTCCGGGAACAAGGGGTTACCTCAATGCGCCGCCCGAGGTCCCGGACCAGCGCTACGAGAACAGCGTCTGAAGCCGCATGGCCTGCGCCATGTCGCCCTTGATCTTCAGCTTGCCGCTCATAAAGGCCGCCGTCGGGTTCAGCTTCCCTGTGGCAAGCGCCGTGAAGTCGGCCGCCGAGATCACGATGGAGCACGCCGGGTTCTCGATGGCGCCCTCTCCGATATCATAGGCCCCGTCGTCGAATACGGCGTGATATGCCCCACCACCCTCGCCGGTCAGTTCAAACTGGAACTTCGTCTTGATTCCGGCAATCTTCGCCGGGTTGGCCGCAATCCTATCCCGGATTTGCTGCATGACCTCCGCCATACTGCTCATCTGTATTCGCTCCTTTCGACATCGCGGTTTCCTTACCTTGCGTCACGGGATTACCCCTTCGGCAGACAGTGTGAGAATTTCCTGCTCGGAAAAACCGCTACTCCTCAGGATTTCGCAAGTCTGGGCCCCGTGCGCAGGCCCCGGCCCGCCCGCTGCCGGCCGGTGGCCGTCGAAGCGGACTGGCTGGTCAGTCAGCCGCTCGGCGGCAGCCTCGCTGAGCGGGCGGACGGGCTCCAGGCAGCAGTCGGCATACGCCCCGAGTGCCGCCCAGTCGCCCAGGCTCCGGCTGCGAAACAGCTGGTCCAGTTCGGCCCGCAGCGCCACATCATACTGACGCTCCACCCAGTCTTCCCGCCCGACCGCTTCGCAGAAGCGGTGCCAGAACTTCCCTTCCAGGGCGCCCAGCGTAACCCGCCCGCCATCTGCCGTAGTGTAGATGCCGTAACAGGGAACGGCGCCCGCCAGGGGCATCGTGTCACGCTTCAGTTCAACCCCGGCGCGGGTCTCGGCGGCCAGAATCGAGCCCAGCCCGGCGACCGCGTCAAACAGCGATGCTTCCAGGTGGCTGCCCAGTCCCGTTGCCCGGGCCCCGATCACCGCCGCCAGCGTGGCGGCGGCCGCCGTCAATCCGCCTGTCAGGTCCGCCAGCTGCACGGGCGGCACTTCGTTCATCAACGAGAGAATGCCTGACCGGGCCAGAAAGTTCAAGTCATGCCCCGCCCGCCCGGCCAGGCCGCTTTCGGGGCCGTAGCCGCTGATCGAGGTCATCACCAGCGAGGGGTTGACGACAGAAAGCTCGTCAAAGCCCAGCCAGAGCCGCTCCATCACCCCGGGCCGGAACCCCTCCAGCACTATATCGGCCCTGGCGACCAGGCGGAGGAAGACCTCCCGCCCCTTGGGCTGCTTCAGATCCAGGGCGATCGACTCAGCCCCTGCGTTCAGGTGGGCAAACCAGACGGGCTGGGTCTCACGGAGGTAATCGCCTGCCTGCAAATCCTCCACCTTGATCACCCGGGCGCCCCAGCTCCGCAGCAGCCAGGAGCAGAACGGCCCGGGCAGCAGGCGCGTCAGGTCGAGAATGGTCACGCCGCTCAGCGGCCCGCCGGCGGTGCTCATTTCGGGTGCTTCCAGGGCTTCTCGGCGGTCGCGGCGATGCGCGCCTTTTCCCGCTCGCGCTCAGCCAGAACCCGCCGCAGCACCTTACCGACGGTGGACTTGGGCAGCGCATCGATAAACTCCACTGCTCGGGGCCGCTTGTACGCCGCCAGCCGTTCCTTGCAGAAGTCGAGAATCTCCTGCTCCGTGGCGGCGGCGCCGGGCTTGAGCACGACGAAAGCCTTAACCGTCTCGCCGCGGTACTCGTCTTGCACGCCCACCGAACAGGCTTCCAGCACGGCCGGGTGCTGGTAGAGGATCTCGTCAATCTCCCGCGGGTAAATATTGAACCCGCCGGCGATGATCATATCTTTCTTCCGGTCGACGATGTACAGGTAGCCGTCGTCGTCCATTCTGCCGATGTCGCCGGTATAGAGCCAGCCGTCCCGGATGATGGCGGCCGTCTCCTCAGGCTTGTTCCAGTAGCCCTTCATGACCTGCGGCCCCCGGATCAGCACTTCGCCTTCCTGGCCCAGGGGCAGGTCTTCGGCAGTCTCCAGGTCGACAATGCGCACATCCGTATCGGGATAGGGCAGGCCGACGCTGCCGGGCACCCGCCGGCCTTTCATGGGATTGGAGTGCGTCACCGGCGAGGTCTCGGTCAGGCCGTAGCCTTCCAGAATCGAGGCGCCGGTGACCCGCTCGAACTGCTGCATCAACTCCACAGGCAGCGGCGCCGCCCCGCTGACGCAGAAGTCGATGGAACTGAGGTCGAACTTCCCAATCTCGGGGTCGTGGAGCAGCGCGGTATAAATGGTCGGCACGCCGGGAAAAGAGTTCGGCCGGTGTTTCTGAATCAGCTTCAGAATCTCGCGGGCATCGAACTTCGGCACCAGTATGCAGGTGGAGCCGGTCGCCAGAGCATAACTTAGCGCGGCCGTCAGGCCATAGGAGTGGAACATGGGCAGGACGACCAGGACGGTGTCGTGGCCGTCTTCGGGCCGCCCAAGCCACTCCTTGATCTGCGCGATGTTGGCGGTCAGGTTAAAGTGCGTCAGCATGACGCCCTTGCTGGTGCCCGTGGTGCCGCCGGTGTACATCAAAATGGCGGGATCCTCGGCCCACTTCACGCCCACGGGCTGGAAGGCGCTCGCATCCTCCTTCAGCATGTCGGTAAAGCGGATGGCTTCGCTGGAGCCGATTTTAGGCGCTTTCGTTTTCAGGGGGAAGAGGAGGTTCAAGGGGAAGGGCAGGTAGTCGGGCATGCCAGTCACCACGTAGGCCTCGACGCCGCCGGCTTCCTTCACTTTGGACCAAAAAAGATCCAGGGTGATCATCGCCCGGCAGCCGGAATCCCGGACCTGGTAGGCGATTTCGCGAGAGACGTACATCGGGTTGAACTGAACGGGAATCGCCCCGGCCCGCTGGGCGCCCACGGTGGCGATCACATTCTGTGGACAGTTTGGCAAAATGATGCCTACCCGGTCACCCTTCCGAATGCCCAGCCGCTTAATCAGCCCCACGGCGAACCGATCGATCTGCTCGCCCAATTCCCGGTAGCTGATCTTCTTGCCGTAGAACAGCAGGGCGGCGCGGTCCGGGTGCCGGCGAATCTGTTCAAACAGGAAGTGGTAGGCCGGAATCTGCGGGTACTCCAGGTGATTCCGAACACCTTCGGGATACGCCTCGAGCCACGGTCGGTCCATGTGAAATTCCCCCTTAGAACCCCATCTGCTTGGCGATGATCTCCCGCATGATTTCGTCGGTACCCCCCCCGATTCTGAGCAGTCGGGAATCCCGCCAGGCACGCTGGACCGGATATTCCTGCATGTAGCCCGCCCCGCCGTGGATCTGCAGGGCCTCATCGGCCACCCGGCAGGCCACCTCCGAAGCAAACAGCTTCGCCATGGAGATATCCCTGACCGGATACTCGCCGTTCTGCCACCGCCAAGCGCAGGTGTATGTAAGGGCCCGGGCGGCCTCAATCTCCGTGGCCATTTGGGCCAGCTTATGCCGGATGACCTGGAAGCGCCCGATTTTCCGGCCAAACGCCTCCCGCTGGTCGGCGTACTTCAGGGCCAACTCCAACGCACGCTCGGCGCCGGCCACCGCGGATGCCGCCCCGATGAGCCGCTCGCCCTGCAGTTCCCACATAATGTTGTAGAAGCCCTGGCCCACGTCGCCCACCCGGTTGGCATCAGGCACCCGCACGCTCTCAAAGAACAGCTCGGCGGTATCGGAGCAGTTCATGCCCAGCTTCTTAAGCTTGCGGCCCACGGTGAAGCCCGGCGCCCCCTTCTCCACCAAAAAGAGCGTCAGGCCGCCCCACTGGTCATCGCCCGTGCGCGCCACCACCAGGTAAAAGTCAGCCCGGATGCCATTGGTGATATAGATCTTGGATCCGTTGATCACCCAGTCGCTGCCGTCCGGCACGGCCCGCGTCCGGATGCCGCTCACGTCTGAACCCGCCCCCGGTTCCGTGATCGCCAGTGCCGCGATCTTTTGTCCCTTGATGGCAGGCATCAGGAAGTGCCGCTTTTGCGCCTCGGTACCGAACTTGAGAATGGGCGGGGTGGCCATCTCCGAATGCACGGCAATGGCCATGCCAATACCCCCGTTGCCGGCCCGCGACATCTCTTCGGCCAGCACCAGGGCACTGTAGTAATCGAGACCGCTCCCCCCGTACTCCTCCGGGTAGCGAAGCCCGAGGTAGCCAAGCCGCCCCATCTCCCAGAAGACGCTGTCCGGGAAGTACTCCGCTTCTTCCCACGCATCGGCGTGCGGCGCCAGTTCCCGCTCCACGTACCGGCGAATCTCCGCCCGCAGCGTATCGTGTGTTTCGGTAAAGATGAAGTGGCTCAACCCATCCAAGCCCCCTTTCCTGATCTTCGTCGGAAATTCTATGGCTCGCGATCATGTCCGATACCGACGGACTGACGTGGTAGTACAATTATGTTATCACGGGCAACGCTTAATGTTTAGTATTTAGTTGCTATACATCATAGATCTTTGGCATTATTCGCTGTCCCCCGATAAGCAGAATCGCTGTCCGGTCCAGTGCATAGCCGTGCCCGTCCCGGGCGACAATAGGCGCCGTGGAGGTGCCTGAAAACTACATGAGCCCGAAGCAGGATGCGCTAAGAGTGATCCGTGACCAACTGGGCGACAAGTCGATCTCCTTTAACACCACCATGACCGAGATCTCCGAGGAATTCGACACCGACATGCTGGCGCTCGTAGAGTCCCTGGAGTCCGAATTCGGTGTAGAACTCTCGGAGGAGCTATTGGTGGATGTTGAAACGGTAGGCGAACTCTGTCAGGTTGTAGCCCGCGCTGCCAAGGAATCGGAGGACGACGACTAATACAGACAGGACCCGCCCCCTCGGCCAGGAAGGGGCGGGTCCTGTCTGATCCGGTCACATTTGCTGCAGGAACTCGGTGATTCGGTCGATGTAAAGCTCCCGGTCGGCCTCGTAGCTGTGCGTGTGCCGCCCGGCAGGAACGGCCCACAGTTCGGCCCGGGGGCTGGCGGTAGCCTGAAGAAGCTCCGGGCCGTTCGCCGGCGGAACCACCCGGTCCCGCCCGCCCTGAATGAGCAGGACGGGCCGTGGCGCAATCTGAGCCACTGCATCCCGGGCAGAGACCGTGCGGTCATCAATGCCGGTGATCCACCGGAAGATGCCCACGGCATACTCGGCATAGCGAGTCCCGAGGTGGCTTCGGGCTCTGACCTCCCCGATCAGGTACTCATGCAGATCAGCATAGGCGGAATCGGCCACCACCGCTGCAATTCCCGGGTCGGCCGCGGCCGCCAAGATCGCAGCGACGGCGCCAACGCTGTAGCCGACCACGGCGACCTGCCGGGCGCCCTGCCGGCGCGCAAAACATACGGCTCCGGCCACATCCCACTGCTCACGGGCGCCGTACGTAACGGGCCCGCCGGGGCTCCTGCCCTGTCCGCGCAGATCGAACATCACCACGCTGAACCCATGGTCATGCAGCGCCCGGGCAATGGGCAGCCCTCGCCCGTGAATCAGCCGGTCGTTGAGGAACCCGTGGGCCAGCACAACCGCACGGGCGCTGCCGTCGGGCCCCGGAATGTACCAGCCCTCCAGCATGACCCCGTCGGGGCTGCTGGGAAAACGGACAGCTTCGTAGGGCAGGCCGTAATCAGCCGGGGACTCCGTGAGGGGCCGGTAGGGCGGGTAGGCCATTACGGCGGCGACAGCTGCCGGCATGAGGACTGGCACCGCCAGTGCCGCCCCCAGCAGGGCAGCGCCGACTTTCGCGGCGCGCCCCGGTATACGTCCCATCGCGGGTGTGACCGCTGCGGCTGCGGCGCCGACAAAGTTGGCCAGCAGATCCTGCAGATTATTGTCGTAGCCGCCCACTTCCGGCAGGGCAATCTGCTTGGTCCCCATGTACTCAGTGATCTCCACCAGGGCGCACAGTCCCATTACCATCAGGACGATCACCAATGAAGAGAGCGGCCGGCGCCCGTCGCCCATGCCAAGTTGCGGCCACATTGCCCGAAATCCGGCCACGCCTACGGCCGCGAAATAGGCGTGCACCAGTTTGTCATACCGGAAGATCTGACTGAACCACGGAGGGCCGGTGGCGCCGGGCAACAGCACCAAATCATACAGCCTGGTGCCATTCACGAAAATCGTCCCGCCGGCCAAATGGAGCAGGATCGCACCTTCGACAAAGCCCAGCACCCATGCAGGAATTCGGTACCGGCGCAGTACCAGCCAAACCAGGCTCATGCCCAGGAGTTGTAGCAGCACCAGCAGGACATAGATGTAGAATTCCAGGCGCCGCCACTGGTAGCCAAATAGAATGACGGCGCTCCAGACGAGAAAGTTGCACAGCATGAACCAGTCGAAAGCGGTCAGGCGGCGCATGGCGGCCCCCCTAGATTGGCTGGCGCTTGAACCCCTTCGGGAACGTCCCCTTGAATCTCACCTTTCCGTCTTGAAACAACAGCTGCTGAATCGACAGCCCCTTGATGTTGCTGATGCGCTGGTTGACGTAGTCGGTCGCCTTCCGCTGGTTTTCTGCGCTCAGCAGACCCTTGGGCATGGGAATCCGCCCGAGTTCAATCCGTTGGATGTTCAGGGCGACCTTGGTGGGCGATACGACGTCCATCCGGCCTCTGACGTAAACCGGCACGATATCCGGCAGCGCCTTGGGCAACTGCTGGAGGATGCTGGACGGCATGTTTTCAAAGGAGATGTTCTTGGTAATGGCCCCCAGCGAAGCTTCCATGACGCCGTCAGCATGCACCTTGACCTGGACGTTCTGCAGGGGCCACCAGCTGACGTGGTTATAAGTCAGCAGGGCAGAGAGTTCTTCCTGGGTAAACTCCCGGTCAACGTTCATCTGACCGCTATAGGCATAGCGGTATTGGGCGGGATCCTGGGCGTTCGGCAGGTTGTCCAGCTGGTACCCCAGGCCCGTGACCACCCTGGCGAAATCCGCCGGGGTTGCCTTGACGCCCAGATTTCTCGCACTGGAGGCGCCTACCACCTTGGAGACCCCGGGAACCAGGCCGGTCAAGCCAAGCAGGACCACGGCTCCAACTAGCAGCAGAAGTACGAGCAGCACGATGACTTTGCCGGCCGTCCAGCGGCGGCGGGGGCGCGGCGGATAGTAAACAGGCGGCTGAGGCATTTGCATGGTGGATCCCTCCCAGGGGTAATTGTCCGCAACTATTGTCCCATACCCCCCCCGGTGGACGTACCTCCCCGCAAGGGGAGGGTTTAGGCACCGATCACTGTCCGGCAGGCACCTGTGACCGGTGGAATATCTCGTAGAGGATCAGGCTCGCCGCTACCGCGACGTTGAGCGAATCACGCCGCCCGACCATGGGTATGTAAACCATCGTGTCGCAGAGTTCCTTCTGCTCCGGCGTCAGTCCGTCGCGCTCCGCCCCCATCAGCAGGACCGCCGGCTCCGGGTAGGCGGCTTCCCGGTAGCTCAGTGTCGCCCCCAGGTCGGCCGCGACCAGGTGCACGCCCCACTGCCGCTTCCAGGCGGCGAACGACTCCTGGTCAGTGCTGACCATCTGCAGGGAGAAGACGGCGCCCAGGCTCGCCCGGGCAGCGGCCGGATCGTAGGGGTCGGTGCAGTGGCCCAGCAGGATGAGGCCGGCGCCACCTACTGAATCCAGCGTCCGCAGCATGGTCCCCAGGTTGCCCGGGTACTGAACGGCGTTCATAGCCACCCAGGTGTGCCCCTGCACCGGCCGGACCTGGTGCAGGGGCGTCCAGCGCTGCCGGATCACGGCACTAAGTCCTTGCCGGCCTTCACTGTCCGTCAGGCTTTCGTAGACATCGTCCGAGACCTCCAAATACTGAGCCCCGCGGGTGACGGCCGTCCGGACCATTTCCTGGGCAAACGGGCTGCGCACCCGGTCGGGCGCGACGATGATCTGGACAACCTCCATGCCATTCTGGATCGCTTCCCCGACGAGCTGCGTCCCATCGGCGAGCATGAGGCCGGTCCGGGCCCGCTCGCTCCGCTGCCGGAGCAAACGGATCGCCTTGATGGTCGGATTGCTGCGGCTGGTAATCATGCTGGCCTCCTGTGCCTGCAAGGTCACGAAAAAACCCCGCTGCCTTTCCTGAAGGCAGCGGGGTTATCTTCGGCACGATTCAGTTATTTCCCTTCGGCAACTTCGAGGACGGCCTGCTCCACCACATCGAGGGCCTCGGCCAGCTGCTCCATCGGGATCATCAGCGGCACCAGCATCCGCAGTACGCTACCGTAGTAGCCGCACTTGACGATGATCACGCCGCGGGAGATGCATTTCTCCATGATCTGGTTGATTTCGGGGGCGGCGGGCTCCTTCGTGGCCAGGTCGCGGACCAGCTCCATGCCGATCATGGCGCCAAGACCGCGCACTTCCCCGACGTGTACCTTTGCCCCGGGAATGGCCTCGAGCCGCTCGGCGAGGGCACCGAACCGCCTGCGGAAGACACCGCCCACTTCGTCGGCCCGGGCGCATAGATTCTCTTCTTCAATGACATCGAGGACGGCGTTGGCGGCCGCGCAAGCCACCGGGTTGCCAACATAGGTTCCGCCGATCGCCGAGTCGCCCGGGGCGTCCATAACGTCCTGCCGGCCGATGACGCCGGAGAGCGGCAGGCCAACGGCGATCGACTTGCCCACGCAGATCAGATCAGGCACCAATCCCAGCTGCTCGCTGGCAAAGAACGTACCGGTGCGGCCGAACCCGGCTTGAATCTCGTCGGCAATAATCAGGAAGCCGTGCTTCCTGGCCAGTTCCTGAACCTTGGTCAGATAATCGGGATGGAGCGGAACGAAACCGCCTTCTCCCTGCACTGGCTCGATAATGATTGCCGCAACGTTTCCGGGCGCCACATGAGTGATCAGGGCCCGCTCCAGCGCCTCGCCACAGTGCCTGACGTAGTCAGCTTCGGACATGCCGGCCGGACGCCGGTACGTGTAGGGCGCCGGCACCCGGTAAATCTCCGGGGCGAACGGGCCGAAACCGTCCTTGTACGGCTTGACCTTGGAGGTCAGAGCCATGGTCAAGTTGGTGCGCCCGTGGAAGGCGCCTTCCAGAGCGATAATCGCCTGGCGGCCCGTAAATTTGCGGGCGAACTTCACGGCGTTCTCGATCGCCTCGGCGCCGGCATTGAAGAAGCACGCCTTCTTCGCGAAGTTGCCGGGGGCCTTGGCAATCAGGCGTCCCGCCAACTTCAGGTAGCTTTCATACATGATGACCGAGAAATCCGTATGCGTGAACGCCGATGCGGAGTTCTGGATTGCCTGAACCACCTTCGGATGGCTGTGGCCGACGTTCATGCAGCCGAGACCACCCGCCAGGTCGATAAAGACATTGCCGTCCACATCCGTCACCAGGGCGCCATGGGCTTCTTTGATGGCAACCGGTACATGTATAGAGAAGGCATTGGCGATCAGGGCATCCTTCTTGGCCATAAGTTCCCTTGATTTCGGGCCGGGAACACCGGCCGCCAACCGGATGGACTTGGTCTCAACGCTCATGACGGACTCCTCCTCTGGCAGGTCAGGGCTGACTAATTTCTATGCAAAAGTGCATATTAGCTTTCGACTTAGGGAAATCCTCCTGTACTCTATGCATTTTTGCATAAGATTTGTCAATCGGGACAGGGCCGGACATAAAAACTGCCTGCCCCGCGGTGTGTGGGCAGGACGCTCCAGTTCAGTGGCGGACGCCGTCGGGGTTATCAGGCGGCGGAAGGACCAGCCAGCCGCGCTTCTGCATCAGCTTCTTGGTTCGCAGGGCCTGGGAAAGCAATTCGCTGTAGATGCCCACAGTAAAGCGCCGAGATCTTCGCGCAGCGTTTGCTGCATATTGGCGGCGCGGCGATGGGGTGCCTCGGAAAATCCGGGGGGATGGGTATGCCTTCCCGGGTAAGAAACCGACTCAGCCTTTTCCAACGTGGCTCTACCAAAGTAGAACCACGAAGTCGCTCACATGCAGCGATTGCGAGATCATTGAAGAGCTCGTTACATAAAGAGCTGCAAGAACCGTAGACAGGCGATTCTGGGGGAGGGGAACGAGCAACTCCTCTTCGGCCCTGTTTACGGGAAATGTGGGGTTGCTAAGAACGCGTGTTCGTGCTAAATTGGTAATAATCACCAGTTTGGCGAGGTGTTTCAGAATGCTCTCCCCGGCGCCCGTTGCACCTGCAGCCTCACCCCGTGGCCGCAGGGTACAGCATGCAGACGCCTGCAAGCACTGTGGCAGCACTCACACCGAAGGGCATGGCTCCTTCACAAGGAAAGATGGTTCCCGGCAAAGGCGCCGCCTGTGCCGCTCATGCGGCCGGACCTACAACGACTTCACCGGCACGCCGCTTCATTATATCAAACTGCGGGATCGTTGGTTTCCCATGGCCCGGGCCATGGGGCGGGGGCTTTCAATTCGCCGCACGGCAGCCGCTGTGGGAATTCGGGTACCCACGGCCTTCCGGTGGCGGCATCGGCTGCTTGGCGCGCTGCGTGACCGACCTCAGCCCCTCATGACGGGGAGCGTTGCCGCCTCGGAGACGTACGTCCGGTACTCGGAAAAGGGAAGCCGGCGTACGGCCGGTCCCGGGTCAGTACGCACCACGAAGCTGCCGGTCCCGGTTTTCCGCCGCGTCCGCGACGGAAAACCCTCGTGCGTGCTGCTGGCCACTGGGGAGATGGGCGCAGTGGCCCTGGCCGTTGTCGGCCAGGGGCGCCCGACTCCTGAAGAGCTGGCGGCATGCCTGGCCCAGGTTCTCGGGATCGGGGCTGAGGTGCGCGCCTCAGGCCTGGCCCCGTATGCCCGGGCCTGCCTGTGCATGGGCATCCCGCATATCCATGAAGTCTTTCCCTGGGCTGCTCATCCGGTGGAGAAGCTACGCCGCCATCTCTACAGCTGGCTTGCGAGGTTTCACGGCGTGGCAACCCGGTACTTGCCGAACTACTTGTGTTGGTTTCGCTTCGTGACAAAAAATGTAAGCCTGCCAACGTTATAGCTCGTTCTGCCCGCCCGCCCCGTGCCCCACATTTCCTCGAAACAGACCGGATGGTGCGGGAGATATACATGACTCAGCGAGCGGTCAGCCTACGCCCAAAGTGCAACGTCACGGCGGACAAGCACCGCTACTTCTTCAGCCCCGCTACGACCTGCTTGACCCGTCCCGGCGTCAGGCGCCCGTGCGTGGTCGCATCGACCATGACCGTGGGCGCAAGACCGCAGGCGCCCAAGCAGGAGACCTGCTCCAGCGTCACGTCGCCGTCGGCAGTCGTCTCGCCGGGCCTCACCGACAAGGCCTCCGACCAGGCTGCCAGCACACCTGCCGCTCCGCGCACATGACACGCGGTTCCCATACAGACACGTACGGTCCGGCGCCCCGCGGGCTGGAGCCGGAACTGCGCATAGAAGGTTGCCACACCGTAGACCCGCGCGAATGGGGTGCTCAACCGTTCGGAGATCAGCCACATCGCCTCGGGCGGCACATATCCAAAAATGGCCTGAGCGTGCTGCAGGGCAGGGATCACCATGGCCGAGTTGCCGGTGTGACGCTCCAGGAAGGCCTTGAGCTCCGCGACCTTCCCGGGCGCCACATCGCCGGCGGGAACGTTTGGACCGGGGTCTCCGCTCCGCTTCACCATCAGGACACTCATACCTGGGCCACCTCCACCCTTACCGCGCATACTTTCAGCTCAGGGATCCGCGCGACCGGATCCAGTGCCGTGTTGGTCAGCAGGTTGGCTGCCGCCTCCCGGAAGTGGAACGGCATGAAGACCACACGTTCTCCGGTGCCGGGCACCAGGCGGACGGGAACGGTCACTTCGCCCCGTCGGGAGACCACCCGCACCATGTCCCCGTCGGTCACGCCCAGAGCGGCGCCCGTTTCGGGGTCAAGCTCGGCGTAAGGGTCAGGCCGGTGCTCGGCCAGGGGACGGCTACGACGCGTCATCGAACCGCCGTGGTAATGATAGAGACTCCGTCCCGTCGTAAATATATACGGATATTCCTCATCTGGAAGTTCGGCACTAGGCTTAAATTCTACCGCAGTAAATCTGCCGAGGCCCCTCGTGAACCGTTCCTTGTGCAGTACGGCAGTGCCGGGATGGTCCGGTGTCGGGCAGGGCCACTGCAGCCCGGCCTGGTCGAGACGCCCATACCGAATGCCACCGTAAATGGGCAGCACCGAGGCGATCTCCGCCATCACCACTTCGGGGGAGGCATACTTCATCGGGACGCCGAGGCGGGCGGAAAGCTCCGTAATGATCTGCCAGTCCGGCCGCGACTCACCGAGCGGGCGGATTGCCTGGTAGAACCGCTGCACCCGGCGCTCCGTGTTGGTGAAGGTGCCCTCTTTTTCGGCCCACGAACAGGCCGGCAGAATCACATCGGCGTAGGCGGCGGTCTCGGTCAGGAACAGGTCCTGGACGACGAGGAACTCCAAGGCGCCCAGTGCCTTCCGGGTGTGGTTGGTATCGGGGTCCGTCAGGGCGATGTTCTCGCCCATGAGGTAGAGTGCCCGGACTTCCCCGGCCATGATCCGGTCCGGGAGCTCCGACGCACTCACGCCGGGTTGGGCGGGCAGTTCTGCCACGCCCCAGGCCGCGGCCACCGCTTCCCGGGCGGCCGCATCGGTCACCTTCTTGTAACCAGGCAACGTGTCATACAGGCACCCCATATCGGAAGAGCCCTGCACGTTGTTCTGGCCGCGGAGCGGGTTGACTCCGGTGCCGGGGCGCCCGATCTGTCCGGTCAGCATGGCCAGGTTTGCGAGCGTCAGCACGCCGTCGGTGCCGGTCGAATGCTGCGTGACGCCCATGGCGTAGAGAATCGTAGAACGCTGCGCCCCGGCATAGGCCTCCGCAGCATTGCGGATCAAAGCCGCACTCACACCGCTGATCGCTTCCGCCCACTCAGGCGTGCAGCCGTCCAGCGACGCGGCGAAGGCCTCAAATCCTTCGGTCCGCTCTGCGATAAACGCCTTGTTCGCCAGTCCGGCGGCCAGAATGTGGTTCATCATCGCCTTGAGTACGGCCACGTTGGTGCCGGGTAACGGCTGGAGCCAGTGCGCTGCCACTTCCGCCAGCTCAATCGGCCGCGAATCGATCACAACCAGGGAAGCCCCCCGCTGCATCGCCGCCTTGACCCGCACAGAGATGACCGGATGGCTCTCGGTGGTGTTGGAGCCGATGATCAGGATCGTCTGCGCCTGCTCGATCTCATCGATGGAGTTGGTCATGGCGCCGCTCCCGAATACTGTCGCCAGACCGGCGACGGTAGGGGAGTGTCAGAGGCGGGCGCAGTGGTCCACGTTGTTCGTGCCCACCGCGCAGCGCATGAATTTCTGGAAGAGGTAGTTCTCCTCATTGGAAGCCTTCGCCGACGAGAGCCCGGCGACGGCGTTCGGGCCGCAGCCTTCCCGCACGCGTGAGATGCCCGCCGCGGTGGCCGCCAGCGCCTCATCCCAGGTGGCCTCACGGAACCATTCCCGCCCCACGGCGCCCCGGGGGGCATCGGCGCGGCGAATCAGCGGCGTCAGCAGCCGGTCGGCGTGGTGGATGAACTCCCATCCAAAACGGCCCTTGACGCAGGTGAGCGTATGGTTGGCCGGCGACTCGGCGCCCTCCACCTTGATCACCCGGTTCTCCTTGACGTGCAGGTCGAGCGCGCAGCCCACGCCGCAATACGGGCAGATCGAGCGGACTTTCTGCATCTCCCAGGAGCGGCCCTGGCCAATCTGCGATTTCGGCACCAGGGCGCCTACCGGACAGCCCTGCACGCAGTTGCCGCAGAAAACGCAGGACGACTCCTGCAGTGTGACCCCGTAAGGCGTGGCTACCAGCGTCTCGAAGCCGCGACCCTTGAAGTCGATGGCGCCGTAGTGCATCACCTCGTCGCACATGCGGACGCAGATGCCGCAGAGGATGCACTTCTCGTAATCGATGCGGAAGAACGGGTTGCGGTCGTCTACCTCTACCTGCCGCCGGGCGCCCACGAAGGACCCTTCCTTGATGCCATACCGGTAGGCATACGTCTGCAGGGCGCAATCGCCGCAGGCTTCACAGTGAAAGCAATCCAGCGGGTGATTGGAAACCAGCAGGTCCAGCACCTCGCGCCGGGCGTCAGTCACCACCGGCGAATCGGTTTCGATCTCCATGCCGTCGGCGACAGGCGTCGTGCAGGACGCCACCAGGCCCCGGGCGCCCTTGACATGCACCACGCACAGCCGGCAGGCCCCGCTTGGCTTGAGCAGCGGGTAGTGGCAGAGCCGGGGAATGTGAATGCCGGCGGCGTCCGCTGCGGCCATAATCGTCTGCCCGGGCTCTACCGTCACCCGGGATCCGTTCAGCCTAATCTCCATCTGCCATCACCCCCTAAGCACTGCGCCGAACTTGCAGACGTCGAAACAGGCCCCGCACTTGATGCAGATCTCCGGGTCGATCTTGTGCGGCTGCCGCTTCTCGCCCGTAATCGCCTCCACCGGGCAGTTGCGGGCGCACAGGACGCAGCCGGTGCACTTTTCTTCCTCAATGCGATAGCTGATCAGCTTCTTGCACACGCCCGACGGACAACGGTGCTCAAGAATATGCGCCTCGAACTCCTCCCGGAAATGGGTCAGGGTCGAGAGCACAGGGTTGGGCGCCGACTGGCCGAGACCGCAGAGCGACGTGATACGCACGTTCTTCGCGAGGCGCTCCAACCGCTCCAGGTCAGCCAGGGTCCCCTCGCCGTCGCAGATGCGGGTTAGAATCTCTAGCATGCGGGTAGTGCCTTCCCGGCAAGGGGTACACTTGCCGCAGGACTCCCGGGCGCAGAAAGCCATGAAGAAGCGGGCAAAGTCGACCATGCAGGTCGTCTCATCTACCACAACCATGCCGCCGGAACCCATAATCGCCCCTTCACGCTGCAGCGACTCGTAGTCAATCGGGAGGTCGAGCAGGCGGGCAGGCAGACAGCCGCCGGAGGGGCCGCCGATCTGTACCGCCTTTAGTTCCCGGTCGTTTGGAATGCCGCCGCCAATGTCGTAGACGACTTCCCGGATTGTGATGCCCATGGGCACTTCCGCCAGTCCGGTCCGGTTGACCTGCCCGGTAAGGGCAAAGACCTTCGTGCCCTTGGAGCCCTGGGTACCCATGGCAGCGTACCAGTCGGCCCCGTTCAGGATGATGTGGGGGATGTTGGCCAGGGTCTCGACGTTGTTGATGTTGGAGGGCAAGCCGAATAGGCCGGCTTGCGCCGGATAGGGCGGACGGGGGCGGGGCATGCCGCGGCGCCCTTCGATTGAAGCCATCAGCGCCGTCTCCTCGCCGCACACGAAAGCGCCTGCACCCTCCTTGAGGTGCAGGTGGAAGCTGAAATCGGTGTTCAAAATCGAACTGCCCAGGTAACCGGCCTGCTCTGCCTGAGCGATGGCGTCCCTGAGCCGCTCCAGGGCCAGCGGGTATTCGGCCCGGCAGTAAATGTAGCCCTCGTCGGCCCCAGTGGCCCGGGCGCCGATGATCATGCCCTCAATGACAGCGTGCGGATCGCCTTCCAAAATGGAGCGGTCCATGAACGCCCCCGGGTCGCCCTCGTCGGCGTTGCAGATCAAGTACTTGTGCGGGCCCGGTGACTGCGCCGCCAGTTCCCACTTGCGGCCCGTGGAAAACCCGGCGCCGCCACGGCCCCGGAGGCCCGCAGCCTTGACGGCCTGTACGATCTCCAGCGGCTCTGTGGCCAGCGCCTTGCGCAGGGCCTGGTAGCCGCCCCGGGCCTCATAGTCGGCGAGGCTGCTGGGATCGATAAAGCCGCAGTTGCGGGTCGCCACCCGCACCTGACCGGCGTAGAACGGCAGATGCGGATATGGATTCGGACCGTCGATGCATTCGCCGAGGAGCAGCTCGGAGGCCGGTTTGCCGTCGACAAGATGCTTCTGAAAGATGCGTTTGACCTGATCGGCCTTGACTCGCCGGTAGGTGAACCGGCGCCCTTCGATTTCCACGTCCAACAGCGGTTCTTCCTGGCAATAGCCAATACAGCCCACTCCGATGACCGGCACGTGACTGAGACCCAGGTCGGCCAGCGCCAGTTCGGCTGCGGTCCAGACGGCCCCGGCGCCCGCTGCGACTCCGCAGGTCCCGGCGCCGATCAGGATGCGGACCCGCCGTTCTGCCATGCGGCAGCCCCCTCCCAGAAGAGATTCCTCTTCATCGTAATCTTACGCAATTCCAACGGCCATGCTCCGAAGTGCTCATTTACAGCCCCGCCCCGCTTCTACAGGAAGGCAGAGACGGCGCAATAGGCCAGGAGGAGTCCCATCGCGGCGTTGAACGGCCGCCGGTGGCGGGTGAGCAGGCGCTGAAAGGTGGCCCCGAAGAGCGACCAGGAGGTCGTTGAGATGAAGGCGAAGAAACCTAGCAGGACCAGCGCGACCAGGAGGAACGCTTGCGACCGGAAGTGCGGCAGCAGGAAGTTGCCGACGACCGTAAGCGCGTACATGATCCCTTTCGGATTCAGGAACTGCAGTCCCAGGCCGGCCCAAAATGAGCTGGGCGCTTCGCTTGCGGCCTCCGGCGCGCTATCTGTGCTAAACGCGACCTTGACCGCCAGGAAGAGCATGTACGCGGCGCCCACCAGGCTCATGGCCAGCCGGAACCGGGGCAGCAGGCTCGCGAGCGCCAGGCTGAGGTAACTGCAGAGCGCCATCAGCACGAAGAACCCGGCAGCGACCCCGAGATTGAACCGCAATGACTTTCGCAGCCCAACCCGGATGCCGTTGGTCATCGACATGATGTTGTTCGGCCCGGGGGTAAACGATGCCACAAAAATGTACGACGTAAAGGCCACCCAATCCATCGCAAACGACCTCCTTCTGCGCCTTGTGTGTTATACTGTAATCGACGTGCGTTATAACGTCCGGCGACCTGATCATACACCGCCAGATCCCACCATTCAAGGGGTGAAATTGGCTTTGGAGCCACTGAACATGGCGATCGCCAACAACCTGCGGCGTTTGCGGGAAGAAAAGAAACTAAGCCTGGAGCGCGTGGCCGAGGTCACGGGTGTCAGCAAGAGCATGCTCGGGCAGATTGAGCGGGGCGAGTCAAACCCGACCGTCGCAACGGTCTGGAAGATCGCCGGTGGCCTGAAGGTCTCGTTCACCGCGCTGATCAACTCGCCCCAGCCCGATACACTCGTCGTTGAGCGGAGCACTGTCACGCCGCTGATCGAAGATGCGGGGCGGTACCGCATTTACCCGTTCTTCCCGTATGAAGAAGGCCGCCCTTTCGAGATGTATACCGTGGAGATGGAGCGCGGCGCCTATCTGAGCGCTGATGCACATGGTGCGGGGACCCAGGAGTTCATCACCGTATTTGAAGGCGAATTGACCCTCAGGGTCGGCAGCGAGGAGTTTACCGTCGGTACGGGTGATTCCATCCGCTTCAAGGCTGACCGCCCCCATGCGTACCATAACTCGGGGACCGGCCCGGCTCGGCTCTCCATGATCCTTCACTATCAGTCGTAGATAGAAAAAGGTGGGAGGCCATGCAGGCCTCCCACTTGACTTCCGCTATGCTGCTGCCTTCGACTTGGCGCTGCTGGCGCCGGAATCACTGCGCAGGTAAATCGTCCAGTACACGAGTCCGACCAGAAGGGCGCCGCCCACCAGGTTGCCCAGCGTGGAGAAGAACAGATTCTGAGCGAAATAGCCGCCGGTCAGGTAGTGCAGTTTCTCGACCGGCACCCCCGGCATGGCCGCCACCGCCGCATTGCCCTTGACCAGCATCGCAAAGGGGATGAAGAACATGTTGGCAATGGAGTGCTCGTATCCACCGGCCACAAAGGCCGTGATGGGCAGGAACATGCCCATGAACTTGTCGGTCACGGTCCGGCCGCTGTAAGCCATCCAGGAAGCGAGGCAGACCATGACGTTCGCAATCATACCCCTCAGGAAGACGATGCCCGGGGCCAGCGAGGCCTTGGAAGCGCCGACATAGAGGGCCCGGGCGCCCACGGCGTTTCCCCCGCCGGCCCAGGCCTGCGAGTAGTACAGCAGGGCCACCATGATCAGCGACCCCACAAAGTTGAAAGTCCAGACCAGTGCCCAGTTGCGGAGCACTTGCCCAAGTGTGATCTTCTTCTGCGCCCAGGCGAGGCTCAGGAGGCTGTTGCCGGTGAAAAGCTCCGCACCGGCGATGACGCACAGCATCAGGCCAAGGTTGAAGCAGAGGCCGCCGATCAGCATCGTCATGCCATAGGTAAGCTTCGAGTCGGCGGTCACGGTGATGTAGAAAATGCAACCCATGGCGACAAAGGCACCGGCCATGATGGCGAGCAGGGCAACCTTGCCGAACGGAAGGTTCCCCTTGGTGATGCCGTACTGCTCAACCTTACGGGCGATCTCAACCGGTGTGTACGAATCCTGATGCGATGAGTGCTCAGCCATTTTATTGAAATCCTCCTTGAGAATGCCTCGGGACAACTTTTCCTATTGTAGGGGCACCATGCGATCCACACCAGTCCATAAAGGCCACTGTTTCAATAACCGTCCAGGCAGGTTGCAGGCGTACAAAAGTCGAAGCGTGCCAAGAGCAACATGTCAAGGAGACACTGATATGGAGCACACGCTTCGCCGCACCGACCGGGAGATGAGCGCGGAAGATTCACAGCGCCTGCTGGAGAATGGCTACGTGGGCCGCCTGGGCACGGCGGATCCCGACGGCTGGCCCTATGTCGTGCCCAAAATGTACGCCCTCTGCAATGGCTTCATCTACTTCCACGGCACCACCGCCCGTGGCCACACCCTCACCACAATTGAGGCCAATCCCAAGGTCTGCTTTGAAGTGGACCAGCCGGGGCCGGTCTTCCCCACGGGCACCCAATCGCAGTGCGACACCAGCGTTTCTTTCGAAAGCGTCATCGCGTTCGGCACCTGCACGCTGGTGGCAGATGACGCCGAGAAGATCATCGCCCTCAAGGCGATGATGGCCAAATACGCCGACCCCGCCTGGGAACGCCCTTCCGGCTGGCCGATGCTCGGCGCCACCGCCGTCTTTAGGATTGAGGTAGACCGGATGACGGGCAAGCGCCGGCCGATGGCGGTGGCCGAACCGTGGCGCCATCTGTTCCCTGTGTAGAGGAAATGGGCATGCTCCGTGCAAGAGGAGAGTTGTAAGTGACCGCATACACCGTAGAGATCATCATGGCGTTACAGAAGGGCGAACGGGTGACCCGGGCGTGGTGGGACAGGCGCTATGCGGCCGGCGCCCGGCGGGCCGGCGGCATGCCTGCGGAGATTCCGCCCCCGGGCGCCGCCGACCTGACGCGGGAGACCGACCCCGACACCGGCGACCGCTATGCCCGGGCCAGCATTCCCCTTCCGGATGGTACATCGCTGGGCAGAGCCAGGGAGCTGGCACACACGCTGACTTCAGTGCTGGTCTCCGAAGGCTACACGCTGCGGGCCGACGGCAAGCGGGAAGACCATATTCCCGGCGAAGACGACGGTCCGTCCGAAGGTGAGTTCGGCGGTACGGATTACACCACGGCAAGGGTCTGCAGCGGTAAATGCATGGCGTGCATTTTCGCCGGCGACGCCCGCTGGGGCTGCTGCGGCGAAGGCTGCGCCTGGTCGTTGGCGGACATCGGTGCCGTGCTGCTCGCCGGCAACGACGAGTTAATCGCCAATGTCCTGGCTCAGCCGGGCGAAATGGACGGCGTCAAGTGGCACCCCAATCTGAAGGGGGGCATCTGCGTTTACCACGACCCGAGCCGGGGCTGCACCCTTCCCCCCGCCCACATGCCCCTGCAATGCCGTACCTACCTGTGCGCGCCGGAGCGGCTCCTGCCGCCCGACCTGCTCGCTGACTATGCGGGCTTCGTGGACGGGCTGGAGGAGCAGGAGGCGTTCGTGGAAGACCACATGCGTCTCGAAAGCGACGTGGATTTCGGCAGTTCCCTTGACGAACTCCGGGCGGCGGCGGCAAGAGCATTTGCCGCCTGGGCCGCCGGTCAGAAATAGCGCAGCGGCCGCCAGGAACCTCTCCTGGCGGCCTTCTGATTGGTGGATGAAAGTGTGGGAATCCTACGCCAAGGTGCACGCCTTGGCACAGGATGATGAAAGGGTGAGCCGTGGGCATGAAGACGCGCTGGGAAATATCCGCGGCACAGGCCGGGTTGCTGGCTGCCGGTGCGGTCGCCATGACCGGCCACGCCCTGGCGGCCACTCAGTTCATTGCAGCCGGGGGGCGCGACGCATGGCTTGGTGGCTTGGCGGCATTGCCGTTCGGCCTGCTGGCCGTTTGGTCGCTATACCGCCTGGGGCAACGCTTCCCGGGTCAGACGCTGACCGAGTACCTCCCGCAACTGCTCGGTTACGCGGGCTATGTCGTGGGAGCGGTGTATATCGCCTATTTCTATCTGGCAGCCATCTTTACACTTCGGAACACCACGGACTGGCTTGTCGACAGCATCCTGCCGGAGACACCATCGTGGGTCACGGGCGGTCTGTACCTGGCGGCGGTCCTCTATTCTGCGAGGGGCGGCCTGGATGTCCTCGCCCGCGTCAACCAGTTCACGTTGGCGCTGGTGACGGCGTTCGGCATCTTTGTCTCCATCGGCACCGGGCACGGCAAGGACTATGGGCTTCTGCTGCCGGTGCTCCAACACGGCTTTGGGCCCTTACTCGCAGTCACCTTGCTTGAGGTGGGCTACCTCGGCGAACTGTCGATTCTGGCCCAGTTTCATCCGTATGTAGTGCGCGAGGAGCGTGCCAAAGCATGGCGCTGGTACGTGGCGGCCCTTCTGTTCGCCGTGGTGACTTCAGTCGGGCCCGTGGCCGGGGCCATTGCAACGTTCGGCTATCGGACGGCTCAGAACATGACCCATCCAACGTTTAAACAATGGTTGATGGTCAGCTTTGCCCGCTTTTTTGAGCGGACGGATTTGATGGCGGTCCACCAGTGGCTGGCCGGGACCTATGTCCGGGAGGCCCTGTTTCTGCTGCTGGCGTCGCACGGACTGGTGCAGTTCTCCCGGCGGCGAATACAGCTAGTGAGAGTCTTACCGATTGCGAGCCTGGGCATCTGGCTTACTGCCGAATTGGCGTTTCCCAACAAACCGATCTTAGACGCGTTCCTCATCGGGGTCTATTTGCCGTTGAGTGCTGTGTTAGGGAGCTTTCTACCCCCGCTCCTGTTGCTAATTGCGGTGCTGCGCCGGGCCGGTACGGCTCCATGAGAAAGCCGCCGGTAGTCCCTCCGGCGGCTTGTTGTCCAGTTTGGTCCTGTCCGGACTGCTGTAGCTGCTGCGCAAGTAGCTGGGCTAACTCCGGCCTAGGGAGTTGCCGCGGTGTTCGCAGCCCGACGGCCGGCGCCGTCGGGCTGCTTCGTGTTTACCGGGCAGCGCACCGGTCAATACTCCCAGGTATATTGCGTCGGGCCCGGGAGGGAAGAACGCCGTGCGCCAGCTATTCGACTTTCTGAACCAGCTCTTCGACCCAAGAAAGCGGCCGGCGCAGCCCCAGCAGTTCTCGCTGCAGCAGCCGCCGCCCCCCGGCGGGAAACCAGACGTCACGGTAAGCACGGAACTGCCCACGGCGGACCTGACGCCGACCCGGGAGGTGCAGATGCGCGCCGCCGCAGCCGAGCGGCATATCGACCAGCTGCTCAATCCCCTGCAAGGCGACCTCACGGACGATGTGGAGATCACGGTGGAGCGGCTGCGGGCCGCCCTGCACCACCGGGAAACGTCCGGGCTGGTCATCCGCAAGCTGGTGCTACCCGCCTCACCGGGAAGAAGGGTCTACGCGGTCTTCGTCGACGGCCTCGTGGACAGCCAATCGGTGGAGCTTGCCATCATCGAGCCGTTAATGACGCAGACCCGCCTCCAGGGCAGCCTGAGGACCGGACTCGAACTGCTGCGCCAGGTCGATGAAACGCTGATGCCCGGGCGCCAGGTCGAGCACGTCCATTCTCTGGGCCTCGTCATATCCGGCATCGTCTCCGGCATGTGCGCGCTGCTGGTCGAGACGGCGCCGGGCATTCTGCTGGTGGAAGTCCGCAAGTGGCCCATGCGCGCGGTCGAGCGCCCCTTGAACGAGGGCGTTCTGCGGGGTCCGCAGGAAGGGTTCACGGAAGTCCTCAAGATTAACACCACGCTCATCCGGCGCCGCCTGATGACCCCGGACCTGATATTCGAACCGGGGAAAATTGGGCGCCGGTCGCGCACGGACATTGCTGTGGTCTATCTCAAAGGGCTCGTCAGCCCCGCACTCCTTGAGGAAGTCCGGCGGCGCATCGCCCACGTGGATACCGACTTGCTGCTGGAAACCGGCCAGTTGGAGCAGTTGATCGAGGACTCCCCCCAGGGCCTCTTTCCGACCCTGCAGGCGACGGAGCGGCCCGACCGCACCGCCGCAGCCCTGGCCGAAGGGCGGGTTGCCATCCTGATGGAAGGCAGCCCCCTGGCCCTGATCGTACCGGCCGTTCTTACCGACTTTCTGCGCATTCCGGAGGACTACTACGTCAAATGGCCGTTCGGCACCTTCCTGCGGATTGTCCGGACGCTCGGGCTGGTGATTACCTTGCTGCTGCCCGCGCTTTACATTGCCATCGCCGACTACCACCACGAAATGATCCCACCGGCCCTGCTGACGGCCATTGCCGCATCGCGCGAGCAAGTGCCCTTTCCGGCGACGCTGGAAGTGCTGATGATGGAAGTCGCCTTTGAAGTGATTCGGGAAGGCGCCATCCGTGTGCCTTCGCAGCTGGGCCAAACCATCGGCATTGTGGGCGCCCTCATCCTGGGGCAGGCAGCGGTGGAAGCGTCGATCATCAGTCCGATTCTGATCATCATCGTGGCCACTACGGCGCTGGGCTCCTTCACGATCCCCGACTACTCGCTCAACCTGGTCATCCGGGTATCCCGCTTTGTCATGATTTTTCTCGGGGCGACCCTGGGGCTGTATGGCGTGGCCATCGGTCTCTTTGCCTTCTCCGTCCACGCCGTCTCACTCAAGAGTTTTGGCGTGCCCTACCTGGCGCCCATGGGTCCCCCCCAGCCCGGGAACCCCGATAACATGCTGCGGGGCCCGACGTTCCTGCTCGACAAGCGCCCGACGCTCGCCCGACCCCGGGACAAGCAGCGGCAGGCCGAAAAAGTGATGGGGTGGCGGGTCCCCCCCAGCAACAACGAGGAGGAGACCTAGCCCATGGGCAAACAGATCATGGACCGCACTGGTGCGGTCTGCCTGCTGGTCACCATTCTAGTGGCCAAGATGTTCACACCCCAGCCGCGCATGGTGGCCGAACAGGCCGGCTCCGCCGCCTGGCTCGTGGTGCTGCTGACGGGCCCGCTCAGCCTGCTGGGCTACTGGGGGCTGAGCGCTTTGCTGGTCCGGTTCCCCGGGCTCTCCATTGCGCAGATCAGCCTGAAAGCATTGGGCCGCGTCGCCGGCGCTGTGGTCGGAATCCTCTATGCGGCGTACTTCATCTGGATGGGCGGCGTGATGCTGCGTGAGTTCGTCGCCGGTTTCCGAGTAGCCGTTCTGCCCTCCACGCCTGTCTCAGTACTAGCGATGGGCATTCTGGTCATTGGACTCTACGCGGCAGTCAAAGGGCCGGAAGTGCAAGCCCGTCTCGCTGCGTATCTGATTCCCGGCATGGCGGTCCTGCTGGCCATTACCGTTGTCGGCGTCTGGCGCCTGCTGGACTGGCGCCAGCTGACGCCCGTGTTCGGGTACAGCCTTCGGAACACGCTCCTGCTGTCGTTTCCGCTTACGTCCAAACACAGCGAGATTCTGGTGCTCGGGGTGCTAGCGCCCCTGCTGCCGACCGCCTCGGTCAGGCGGCTCGGGCTTTCCGCGCTGCTTGCCGGCTATGTCGGGCAGGTGCTGTTCCTGCTCTTTCTCGGATCGGTCTTTCCGTTCCCAGCGATGTCACGCCTGTTCTACCCCATGTTGGAACTGACCCGCATGATTGAGGTGAGCGAGTTTATCCAGCGCATTGAAGCGCTCTTCATCTTCCTCTGGTTCTTCGTCGCCGCTTTTGCCATGGCGACGCTGATTACCACCATCGCCTCCATCATCCGGGATGTGACCGAGACGACTCTGTTCAATCCCTTCGCCCTTTCAGCCAGCCTGCTGATGTTCACCATCGCCTTCATCCCGTTCAACCAGGTGGAACTGATGTGGCTTGACTGGCTGACCCTGCGCACATGGGGATGGGCGTTTAGTTTCGGGCTCCCGATTCTGACGCTGGCAGTGGCGGTCCTGCGCGGAAAGCGAGGGGAGAACGGTGAAACACCGGAGACCCGTGCCGGCTAGCAGCCGGGCCCTGTGGATGCTGTTGCTGTTCTGCGCCTTTCTGCTTGCCGGGTGCTGGGACCGCAAAGCCGTGGAAGACGTCGGCTTCGTGACGGTCCTGGGCATTGACCAGGGGGAAGGCGAAGCCCTGCGCATCACCGTCCAGATTGGCAATCCCCGGGTAATCGCGGGCGGCCGCCAGGGCGGGGGCGGTGCGGAAGGGCAGCAGGCGCCGGCCATGGTGCATACGGTCACCGGGGAAACGCTGAGCCTGGCTCTCCGCGATCTGGAGACCTTCACGAACCGGCGCATCAGCCTGGTGCAGACCCGGGTGATCATCCTGGGCCGGAGACTGATGGAGAGCGGCATTCAGAAGCATCTTGGCATGCTGGTCCGGTCGCGGGAGTTCCGCCGCAATATCCAGATCATGGTGTCCGACGGCAGCGCCGAACAGGTCATGACAACCCGCCCGACGCTGGAACGGGATCCGGCTGTCTTCCTGGAAGACTTGAGCAGGCGGGCATTCGAGCGAACGGCCCGCGCCCCGCGCATCACCCTGCACGACTTCCTCCTGGCCTACGAGACGCTGGGCGAGGAGGTCATCGCACCGATTATCAGGCCCTTCACGGTCGCACCGGGCCTGGAGCAGCGCCCGGAACAGCAGTCCCAACTGAGCGGCACCGCACTATTTCGCCGGGGAACCATGGTGGGCGAACTGAGCGAAACCGAGACCGAAACGCTGCTCATGCTAAGAGGCAAAACCGAGACCTTCGTTGAGACCGTTCCCGTCCCGACGGACCCGGGCCTGAAATCCGCATACCGCCTGACGGGCGCGGGCCGCAAAATCCGGCTGGACGTGTCGGGCCCGCAGCCGCGCTTCACCATAGAGGTCACCCTGGAAGCGGAAGCGCTGGAGACCGAATCGGAAAGCCCCGCCTTGGGGGACCCCGCACTGATTCGGGACCGGGAGGCACGCCTTGCCCGCAACCTGACGGACAAGGCCAACCAACTGGTCGGCAAGCTGCAGACCGAGTGCTCGTGCGACGCCCTGGGACTCGGCCACTACCTGCGCCCCCGCTTCCTGGATTGGACAAGCTGGGAGAAGTATCAGTGGCCGGATCGGTTTGCCAATGCGAAAGTTCAGGTCACCGTCCGGGTCATCATCCGGCGGGTCGGCATGACGTTCCAGTCCCAAAAGGCCCGGTAACCACTACCTGGACTGGGCCCAGAAGAACAGCATCATGAACGGCACCACAAGAGTGACGACGGCCAGCAGGCCGATTACCGCCGCCCCGCCCCGGTTTCCACCTTTCCAGGTCACCCGGGCGCCGTTCCACACATACCAGGCAACTGCCGCTATTAGTGCCAGAGCCGTCCATTTCACGCGAAATCCCCCCGGCAGTAGCATGCGCTACCCCGGGGGGATCTTTTCGCTATTCAACCGTGGCGGTGGAGAGGAGCCAACGGTGGAACCACCATTCGAACGCTCCCCCCGCTGCCACGGCCAGGGGTACCGTGAGCGGATTGGGCACCGCCCCCATCGCCCCGGTTACCAGGGCCGTGCCGGCGAAGAGGGTGACAATATCGCCCAAGGTGGCGGCAAGGTTGCCGAACCGGGGCAGAATTACCATGTCCGCAAACCAGAGCAGCAGGGTGTGGACCGCCGCCAGGACCATGGACTGGGAGAGGCTGAGTGCTCCCCAGACCGGACGGGTCAGTCCGAAAACCACCAGATAGACCGCAAGTTTGAGACCGAGGGCGATTGCTTGCCGCACAGGCGCATCCTCCTTCGCAGACTTGTCTGCGAAAGCATACGCCCGGACGGGCATGACATGCCTGTTACATGAGGTAACGGCCGCTGACCCAGGGCTGGAGCCCCTCGGCAAGGTGCTGCCGGTTCTGCCGGGTCACTTCCAGGACCCGTACGCCGAGGCGGGCCTTGAGCCGCTCCACAAACGGGTCCTGCGACTGCGCAACGGTGGCCAGCAGGTCGCAGGGGCCGTCAAGGCAGCGGAGAACGGCGTCACAAAACGCGGGCGACACAATCTGCAGGGGGCCGATTTCGTCGATGATCACCAGGCCGTCTTCGTGCATGGCAGAGTCCAGTGCGCGGACGGCCAGGTGCAGGGCCGCCTCGCTGACGCCGTACCGGCCCACCCGCAGGGGCGATGCCATCCCGTCCAGAGCCAGCACGGCCCGCTCGGCAATGGCCAGGGCGCCGCCCGCTGCCCGCCAGACGACCTGAAGCTCGAACCCGCGGCGGCGCCGGCCCGGGCCGGTTAGCTCCGCCACCATAATGCCACCGGCGTTGCCCGCGAAAGCGGCGACCAGCCGCCGGACCAGGGTCGACTTCCCGCTGCGGGGCGCCCCCGTCAGGAGCAGCTTCATGCCTGCCAGGTGCCGCGCAGGCCCAGCAGGTCAGCTTCCGCCTGGAACGCCTCAATCAGGAAGGCGATATGCGCTTTCAGCTCGACGCCCAACTCTTCGGCGCCGTTCACCACGTCTTCCCGGTTGACCCCGGCGGCGAACCGCTTGTCCTTCATCTTCTTCAGCACGGAATCGGCGTCCACCTCGAAAATCGACTTGGTCGGCTTGACCAGCGCCGTGGCCACAATCAGCCCGGACAGTTCGTCCACGGCGTATAGCACCTTGTCCACCAAGCGGCGGCGCGGATACCGGTCCTGAAGGAAATCGGCGTGGGAGCAAATGGCATAGCGGATATCCTCCGACACGCCCTTCTCTGCCAAAATCCGCTCACCCTGCAGCGGATGGTCCCCGACGACGGGCCAGCGCTCATAGTCGAAGTCATGCAGCAGGCCGATGATGCCCCAGGTCTCCTCATCTTCGCCGAACTTGCGGGCGTAAGCCCGCATGCCGACTTCGGCGCAGAGCCCGTGGTTAATCAGCCGGGGGTTGGTCGTATACTCGTTAAGCAGTTCCCACGCTTTGCTCCGGTTCAAAGTAGGGTCCCTCCGTTCTGTCATAGCGCAAATCGTCATCGTTGAGTTTGCCAGGGGGGAAGACAAATCCTGCCGACTGCGTGCTACACTATCGGAAAGGGGTGAGAGCCATCAAAATCTACACAAGGACCGGCGACGCAGGACAGACGAGCCTGCGCTGGGGTGAGCGGGTCGCAAAAGATGCGCACAGGGTGGAAGCGTACGGCACGGTTGACGAGGCCAATGCGTTCATTGGCATGGGGCTCTCGCATCTGCCCCATGGCGCGGGGCACGGTCAGTTAGAGGCCATGCTGACGCGGATCATGCGGGAGATGTTTGACGTGGGCGCCGACCTGGCTGTGCCGCCCAACAAGGATAAGGGCGAACAGCCCAAGGTTACGGCGGAGATGGTGACTGCACTCGAGCATGATATTGACGCCCTGGAGGCGGGGCTCAGTGCGCTGAAGTCGTTCGTTCTGCCTGGGGGGACACCCGCCGCGGCGTCCCTGCATACCGCCCGCACGGTGGTGCGGCGGGCCGAGCGCCGGGTCGTGACCCTGATGGGAACCGAGCAGGTGGACGAAGTGCTGCTCAAGTACTTGAACCGGCTGTCGGACTTTCTGTTCGTGGCTGCCCGGGCGGCCAACAAGGCCGAGGCGCGCGAAGACATCAAAGTGGAGTGGAAGAAGAAGCAATAGAGCATTTGGGGGCCGCCTGGTACTTTCAAGGTACAGGCGGCCTCCATGGCGCCACCGGCTTCTTGCCGCTAAGTTTCCGGTCGCTTTCGCCGCCGCTGCCGCCGGCGGGTGCGCTCGCCACACCATCTTGCAGGACCGCGATTTGCTTCACTTGATGGCCTTCAAGGATCCGCTTCACCTGATCGGTCTGCTCTGAAGCCGAAGTGGTCACCTCCAGCATGACCAACCCCTCGATTCGCGACATTTCGTACTGGTCCCGCCGCTTTTCCGGGATCAACCGATCAAATATGTACCCGATCAAACCACCGCCCAGCATGCCCAGCGTCCCCCAGGTCACGGGTCCGCCGGCCAGCACTGTGCCCCACACCAGCCCGAGAATGCCCAGCATGACCGCCCCGATGCTGATGCCGTCCATGACGCTGATGCCGTCCGACCGGTCGATGGTGTCGCCAAAGATGCCGCCTCTTGACAACCAGCCGATCAGTCCGCCTTTTCCGGGCGAGGCGGGCGGAACGGTGGAGAAGAGCACCATGCCCACATCTTTTTCCGTGAATCCGTTCAGACTGAGTTCCAGAACCGCCAGTTCGGCGTTGTCCGGTGCTTGAAAGAGTGCCATGATCTTGGGCAACCTGCAGCACCTCCACACCTCCCAGTCTTTGCAAGACGACGGTCGCTTCATTCCCCGGCGAAAGGAGTTCGGGCGTGCCCAAGCAGGTGATTCCGCGCATCAGACTCTACCCCATGGGCATGAACTACTTCACCCACCGCAACCCATGGGTGCCGGTCTGGCTTTCCGTCGCCCTGCCCGGCTTCGGCCACTTTTTCATGGGCCAGAATGCAAAGGGCGCCATTCTCATGTCATGGGAGATCATCGTCAACCACCAGGCCCATCTCAATATGGGTATCTATTACACACTCATCGGCCGGCCCGACCTGGCCCAAGAGATCGTCCGCAATGAGTGGCTGGTTATTTACCCCATTTTTTACGCGTTCGCCATGTACGACTCCTACCGCACGTGCCTTGAGTTAAACAGGATTGCGACGATGGAGCGCCTGCAGAAGCGGCGAGAGTTTCATCACATCAACGTTTCGTTCATGGGCACGACTCATTTGATGCGCCGGAACCCCACCATGGCAGCCTTCTGGTCAGTGGCTGTGCCCGGGCTGGGGCAAGTTTTCACCAACCGCGGCCTGAAGGCGGTCACCCTGATGGGCTGGTACTTCGCCGTTGTACTGCAGTCGGGCCTGGCCCATGCCACCTACCATACGCTTCTGGGAGAAATCGATGAGGCCATCCGGGTGATCGACTTCCAGTGGCTCCTGTTCTTTCCGAGCATCTATGTGTTCGGCATTGTGGATGCCTATTGCGACACGGTGGAGCAGAACCGGATCGCTTTCGACGCGTTTCGCCATCGGATGTGGAAGTTTCTGAGGAATGGACGTGAATAAACGGCGCCCGGGCATCGCATGCAGCCTCGGGCGCCGTCTGTTTAGTCCACGGTCCGGCGCAGCATCTCACGGCGCCGGACAACGCTGGGAATGCTGGGGACGGCGGTCTCTAGAGCACCCGGAAGAACTGCGGCGTGGCGAGGCACCAGGTCAGGTCGAGCGACATTCGTTTTCCGCTGAAGTCGATGATGACCCGGCGGAGTATCGGATCAACCGATTCCACGGTGCCCTGGCCGTGCCGCTCGTGGTAAATGGTCATGCCGGGTTCCAGGGGCGTAGCGTCGAGCTCTGCGGAATCAGGCTGACGGGCTTTTCGGGCCTTGGGCTTGCGGGGTGCGGGCTTGGGCACGGGCCGCACAGCGGGCTCCGGAGCTGCCGGACGGGCCGGCTCCCCCCCCTGGCGCTGGGCCAGCAGCCACGCCTCCGCCTCCGGCCCCAGCGCCTCGGCGATGAAGGGGGACGGTTTGGCTTCCCGGCCTTCGTAGGCGCCCGGGCTGCTGATCCACAGCCGTTCGACGGCCCGGGTCATGGCCACGTACATCAGCCGGCGTTCTTCCTCCACGTCGTCGGCGCCGCGGTGGGGCATTAGCTTGTCGGTGGCGCCGACCACGATGACCCGGGGGAATTCCAGGCCCTTGGCTTTGTGACAGGTGACCAGCGTGACGGCCGCATCATCCGGTGCGGCCTTGGCGCCCCGGCTGGAGAACGAATCGACCTGGGCCAGGAACAAGTCCAGGTCAACTTTGGGGCTCGTGCGCTCCACTTCCGACAGGAGGCCGAGCATTTCGTCCGCGGAGCCGCCTTCGCGGGCAGAATACTCCTGAATGTACTCGTCGTACCCGATGAAGCGCCGCACGTAGCTGATGGCTTCCGGCGCCGTCATGACGGCTACCCGGCGCAGGTGGTCCATGAGCTCCTCGATGGGGCGCAGCTGCCAGGAGCGGAGCAGCCCAGTCTGCCCGATGGCCGTCAGCAGGTCGGTACCGGTGGCGGCGCTCTGGCGCTTGGCTTCCTGCATGACCTGCCGGGAGATGTACCGGTTGGGCCGGTTCATTACGCCTTCCAGAGCGTCGATGTTGCCGGTAGCCGCCCGCAGGTAGCTAAGGACGTCCTGCACGGGCCAGCGCCGGTAGAGGTTGGGCAGGCCGCCGAGGGCCCGGTAGGGAGTCTCCTCGCGGGCCAACACCTGTGCGATGGCGTGGGCCTGCTGGTTGGTCCGGTAAATCACCGCCCAGTCGCTCAGGGGCGCCTGTGAACGCCTTAGCAGCTGAACGATCTCTTCCGCTTCGCGGAGACTGTCTTCGGGGGCGAGCAGCTGAACGGGGATGCCCTTGGGCTTGGTCGGGCGGATGACCTTGCCGAACCGGTTGCGGTTGCAGGCGGCCAGCCTGTTCGCGGCGTCCACCACGGGCGGCGGGCAGCGGTGGTTCAGATCCAGGGTGACCCTCTTGGCGCCGGGGTATTGCATGGGGAATCCCAGCAGAAATGCCGGCGAGGCGCCCCGCCAGCCGTAAATCGACTGATCGTCGTCGCCCACGACGCACAGGTTGTGTAGCGGGGCGGCGAGCAGCTGCACCAGTTCCCACTGGACCGGGTTGGTGTCCTGGAACTCGTCGATCATCATGTGGGTATAGCGCCGCCGGTAAGCCGTTAGCAGATTCGGTTGGGTTTTGAGCAGCGACAGCGCTTCGTGCAGGAGGTCATCGAAGTCCATGGCGCCTTGCCGGGCCTTGGCTTCCTGGTAGCCTTCGAAAAGTCGCTTGAACTCGGCCTTGTTCATCGAGTGTGGTTTGAATTCGGCGGGCTTCTGGGTGGTGGCCCGCATGCGGGAGATCTCCGCCACCGCCTCCAGGACCGTGTCATCGTCCGTATTGAGGCCGATGTGGCGCATGAGCTGCCGCACCAGGCCGAGCTGCTGGTCTTCGTCGATGATCTGGGGGCGGCGCCCGGGGTTGGCCTGGGTCAACATGCGGTAAGCGAGGGCGTGGAAGGTGCCGAATGTGGCCCGTGCTGCGACCGCGGCGCCGGCGACCCGGGCGGTGCGGGCCTTCATGGAATCGGCCGCCGCCTTGGTGAAAGTGACAACCAGCAGGGCAGCAGGGTCGACGCCAGCCACCTGGGTAAGGTATGCTGCACGGTAGGTAATGACCGTAGTCTTCCCGGAACCTGGCCCCGCGACCACCAGGAGGGGGCCGTCCACATGGGCGATGGCCTTGCGCTGCTCGTCAGTGAGCGTCGCAGGCACGCCGGCCCAGAATGTTGAAGGTTCGATCATGAGCATGGGCGGAGGGTCTACACCTCCTGCGATTGGGCTTGACGCGAGTCTCGCCCACCCGGGTCGGGCGGACGAGTCTTGTTCGCATACAGTGTTCGCTTTTGGAGACAGGTTTTCCTCGTGAGTAGGCGAATCCATTTTTATCGGGATGGGGAACAGCCACGGAGGACACAGAGAACGCGGAGGTCACGGAATGGGAACGAAGAAGAAAAACTGATGGATAATTCCCCTTCCGCGTTTCCAACTCCGTGCCCTCCGCGTCTTCCGTGCCTTCCGTGGCAAAATTTGTTTGGAGGCCCTCAAATGATGCTAATAAGCAAAGTCCACGATAACCAGACGATACAAGACCTCACCGTTGAGGAGGCCAACCTCGACCACTTCAGCTTCGACTCGGCCACCCTTAGAAACTGCCGTTTCATCAAGTGTACTTTCCGCGACGCCCGCCTCACCGACACGGTGACCTACGGCTGCCATTTCGAGGGGTGCGACTTCTCCGGCGCTCTCATGGGCGGCTCCATCCACGAGTCGAGCAGCTTCGCCAACGCCAAGTTCCAGAAAGCCCGCCTCTACAGCGCCGTCTTCCGGGAATGCAAGCTGACCGGTGCGACCTTCGACGACGCTGACCTGGGCGGTACCGAGATTCACGGCGGCGACTGGTCCTACACCATCCTCCGCAAGGCTCCGTTCAAGGGAATCAACCTGTGCAAGGTGAAGCTCGCCCACGCCGACCTGGAAGGCGCCAACCTGGAAAAGGCCGACCTCCGGGGCACCGACCTGACCGGGGCGAATCTCGCCGGAGCAAAACTGACCGCCGCCGACCTGCGCGGCGCCACCCTGGACCGCATCGACCTGCTCGCCTTAAATTGGAAAGGCGTGGTCATCGATGCCGCCCAGGCAATCGAAATCGCCCGCGCCCACGGGGCAAAGGTGGTGTCTTGATGGCCCTGATCTCTTTCGACCTGGACGGCGTGCTGCAGCGGAACCCGTTCCACGGCACCCGGCCGGACGGCGTGTTCGGCCACCTCTCCCGGGAACTGATGCCCGACGATCCGAAGACAGGGTTGCAGCTGATTTACGATGAACACACCCGGCGGCTCCATGCCGGGCACCTCGTCGAAGCCCACGACTGGGACGGCATCGTCGCGACGGTCGCCGCCCGTGTGAACTATACAGGCACCATCAGCGTCACACAATTAGTGACCGAGTACTGTGACAAACCTAACATGGTCTGGCACTACCTCGGGGCGCCCGAGATCCTGCAGGCGCTGCGGGATGCCGGACATACCCTGGTCATGCTGACAAACGGCTTTCGCTGCTACCAGGAGCCCGTCGTCCGCAAAATCGGGCTGTGGGACTTCTTCACCGCCATGATCTCCCCGGAAATGGCCGGCGCGGCCAAGCCCGAGCCTGGCATCTACCGGGTGGCGGAGGCGTACGGCAGCGGGCCGTTCATCCACATCGGCGACACTTTGCCCCACGACGTGGCGGGGGCCAAGCGTTCCGGGTGGAAAGCGATCTATGTCGTCCAACCCGGTGCGCCGGGCGCAACCGAACTGCCGCCTGATTTGGCGGCGCTGGCGCCCTGGGAGCGGCCCGCTGCCGGCATGGACTGGCTGCGCCACCGGTTCGATCTCGACCGCCGCTGGCACGGATTCCCGCCTGCGGAACTGGAGGAGTGCATACCCGATGCCATCGTGGCCAAGCTCCCGGAGATTCCGGAAACTGTCTCGCAACTCGTATCACGTCAAGCGCCATAATCCGTTCGGGACTAACTGGATCATGGCGCTCACCATGATCGGCGTCAGCGTTTGGAGTTGCCTGGACGGGCAACGCTCCGTACCGATGATGCTGGTCGCCACCGTGGGCACTTACGCGCTCATGCAGGTGCTCGCCCTGCTCTTTGGACTGCTCAGGCCGACACGGCTGGTCCAGGCTATTTTCTCGGGGACCATGGTGACGCTCTTCATGCCGGCCTGGGACTGGCTTTCTCTGCGCTGGGCCTATCCCGAGTCGGTTTGGGCCGCCCTGGGCCTGGGCGCCTTTTTCGGCGTCATCCGCTGGACCTTCACCCCGCGCGGATCCTCCCGTCCTCCATCGTAATCACCCGGTCGCACGCCTTCGCCACCAGCGGGTCGTGCGTCACAATCACAAACGTCTGCCCCCGCTCGGCGCAGAGCCCGCGCAGCAGCATCAGCAGTTCCCGGGCCGTGTGCGAATCCAGGGCGCCCGTCGGCTCGTCGGCCAGCACGAGGGCCGGCCCGTTGACCAGCGCCCGCGCGATGGCCACCCGCTGCTGCTGCCCGCCGGACAGCTGCGACGGCAGATGATGCATCCGGTCAGTCAGCCCGACGGCCTCCAGGGCCGCCCGGGCTTTTTCTGTTGCATCGCCCGGACGGGGCCGCCGGTAGCGCAGGGGCAGGGCGACGTTCTCCAGGGCTGTCAGGCTGCGCACCAGGTTATGCGCCTGAAAGATGAAGCCCAGCTTTCCCAAGCGCACCGCCGGCAGGGCGCTGTCCGGCAGGCGGGTCACATTGACCCCGTCGATGGTGACCGACCCCGCCGACGGCCGGTCCAGGCAGCCCAGCAGGTGCAGCAGCGTCGACTTGCCGCTGCCCGACCGCCCCATGATTCCGAGAATCTCGCCTTTATGCACCGTGAGGTCAACATCATCCAGCGCCTTGACCCCCATGGGGTAGACCTTATACAGATGCTTGGCTTCAACTAACATGGCGCACCTCACAGTTCACGCAACGAGGCGACTGGGTCGAGCCCGGCGGCCCGCCAGGCCGGCAGCAGTCCGGCGGCGGCGCCCAGGAAGGCCGAGAATCCAACGGCCGAGAGCCCCAGGCGCCAGGTCAGCACAAAGACCGGCGTCCCCTGGTCTGCCGTAAACCAGTTGATCGCAAAAATCACGGCGGCACCGAGGCCCACGCCCAGGAGGCCGCCGAGGAGCCCCATGACGGTCGCTTCACTAAGAAACTCGGCCAGAATATCGCCCCGGCTCGCCCCGATCGCTTTCTTGATGCCAATCTCCCGGGTGCGTTCCCCCACGGCGATGAACATCGTATTGATCACCGAAAGGGCGCCGACGATCACGGCTACCGCCCCGGCGCCCATAATCGCCGTGGTCAGCAGCGCGCTCGCCTGCCCCGCCGCTCGGGTGAGCTGCTGGGGCGAGTAAAGTAGAAATCCCCGCCGCAGGCTTTCCGCGATGCGGTCCGTCACCTTGTCGCCTTCGCCCGGCGCAACCAGGGCGTAGGCGTTGGTGACAAACGACTTGAGGTCCAAATCCTTGATCAGGGCGCTGTCCTTGACCAGCAGCGCCCGGGCATCCTCCTGGGGCACAAACGCCCAGCCGTCGGGCATGCTCAGCGTCTCTTCGAGTACGCCGACGACTTTAAAGCGGGCATCCCGGGCCACCAGCGTGTCGCCGGCCTTCAGCTTCAGCTTGCGGGCCACCGCCCTGCCCAGCACGGCCACGTTGCGCTGGCCGGGCTGCCACCAGGTGCCCCTGTGCAGTTGCAGGCGCCCTTCGGCCCCTGCCATCGCCTGGGCCCGGAGGAAGTTGGGCAGGTCGACGCCCACCAGGAATCTGGGCGCCAGCTCAAAGCCCGCCGTCTCGTCCATGGGCAGCATGATGTGCGTCTCCACCCACTGCACGCCCGGCACGCCGGCCAGGGCCTGAATGTCGTCGCCCATCAGCAAATTGAGACGCAGGGGACCGCCCATGGAGCGGACGGCGATGCGCCGTGAAAAATAGGCCTCGCTGCCCCGGATGATCAGGTTGATCTTCTCCGCCATGCCGCCCATCACCGTGAAGGCCAGAATGCCCACGGCGATGCCCAGAATCGTCAGCCCGGCCCTGGCGCGCCTGCGGTAGAGATTGCGGAGGATTTCCAATGTGCGGCAGCCCCCCTGACAGAATCTTGGATTTGCCGGGGATAGCATACCCGCTTTTCACCGATTCTACCGCTCTGATCCCTACTCACATTAGCCTGAATAGATAGAATTTATGCGACAAGTGCCCGGGCGAGCGGTACAATGAGGGCACCACTCGCTTGTCCATCGGTGATGCCCTGTTGGGCAGGAGGTGCTGCTGATTATGTCCATCATGAATCCCGCGCCGCCAGCCGAAGTGATGCCAATCACCCGCGTGCAGCGCCAGGGAATTGAGCTCTCCCAGCACCTTTACGCGCTTTCGGGTGCCCCCTGGGCGGCGCATCGGGGCCACCACCCGGGCGAACGTCGAATGGTTCGGCCCCGACTGCGGGCCCAATCTGCGGGAGCGGGGGCAGGTGGAAGGCGCCTTCTTCTACGAGCCGCAGCACTAGCCGATCATTTCAGTAGCGGGCAATGGCATCGTGAGCAGTACTCGGCCCTGATATCGTGCATGGTGCCGCAGGCATTGCAGAAGATGATGGTGTCCCGCGACTTATCGAATTTCTCGTAGGAATTGAGGCCACCGTGGTGCCGTACCCGGTCGCCAACCGCATAGTAGTTGAAAAAGCGGTCGTCATTCTCAGCAGTAATCCGGTGCATTTTGCCGCTGTCACTGCGCACAAAGACCGTGTATTGCAGGTAGTTCTCCCAGTGGTAGTGGTCGTCATCCAGATTGCGCTTACGCCGCTTCTGCTCAACTCGTTTGTCCACCACCTGGCCATCCCAGGTTTTGCTGCGGTTCCGGCCGCGAATCTGGAACATCGCGATCAGTACAAACATCCCACCGATGCCGAGGCCGATATAGAGCGACTCCGGATTCTCCATCTCCGCCCCGTCCATTTCGCCGGCCACATAAAAGCCGACAACGGCCGCGATCGCAAGGATCACAGAGAAGATGGCAGACCAGCGATTGGAGTTTTGAACGTACCGGGCAAACGCCGGGTCGTGAATTCTGGGTGAGAACATGGCAGTACCTCCTTCGTGTGCATTCCGGTGGCCGTGGTGTCACCCCAAGTTTGATACCCGCTGGTGCAGGGAGGAACTACCCCATGGGGGAGAGTCGCCCCCAGAAACCCCGCTCCGGGGGCAAGAAAACGAGGAATCCCTGGGCCGAACCCGAAATGCGCACGGTCGATACACAAAAATGACGCCGGAGACGAGTCTCGCCTCCGGCTTTCCGCACCTATAAGAGCGCCGCCGCTTCCCGGTCCAGCAGGAACGTGACGTTGTCATGCTGCCGCAGGGCCGTCGCCGGCACGTCAGGTCCGGGCTGATCATACAGGGTCCGCCGCGCAATCTCCGCCTTGGCGGCGCCCGCCGCCAGCAGCAGAATCCGCCGCGCCTGCAAAATGGTCCCGATGCCGACCGTCAGCGCCTCACGGGGCACCGCTTCAGGCCGCCCGGCGAAAAACCGGGCATTGGCTGTCCGGGTCTCCTCGGTCAGCGGGACACGGCGGGTCCGGGCATCCCAGGGCGAACCAGGTTCGTTGAACCCGATGTGCCCGTTGGGCCCCAGCCCCAGCAGAATCAGGTCGATGCCGCCTGCCTGCTGGATGGCTTCCTCATATCGCCGGCACTCTCCCTCCGGGTCCGGCGCCATGCCGTCCGGAATCCGGCAGTTGGCCGGGTCGAGGTCCACCTTCGAAAAGAGCGCCCGGGTCATATAGCTGTGGTAGCTCTCCGGATGTGTCCGGGGCAGACCTAGATACTCGTCGAGGTTGAAAGTCCTGACCTGCCGGAAGCTGACGCCGGTCTTTACCAGCGCCGCATAGTAACCCTCCGGCGTTCCCCCGGTGGGCAGACCGAGTACCGCATCCGGCTTGCGCCGAATCAGCGCCGCCGTCCACTCTGCCGCCTCTCGGCACATCTGTTCATATGTATCATATACGACAATATGCACTGATCTATCACCTGCGATATACAGTTGTCCCTTCCACGATCGTTTCCATGACGTTCAGCTGCTCGTCGAGCAGCACCAAATCCGCATCCATGCCCGGGGCGATGCTGCCCTTGCGGTGGGCAAGGCCCTGCTTGCGCGCCGGGTTCACAGTCGCCATAGCCACGGCTTCGGCCAGGCCGACACCTACCAGGTGAACCATGTTCCGCACGGCCCGCGCCATCGTGAGCACCGATCCGGCAAGGGTCCCGCTGGGCAGGCGGACAGCGCCGTCCTTGACGGTTGCGATCAGGCCACCGGCGTTATACTCGCCGTCCGGCATACCGGCTGCCGCCATGGCATCGGTCACCAGCAACACCCGGTCTACGCCCCGGGTCGCCACCGCCACCCGCATCGCCGCCGGGTGGACGTGAATGCCATCGGCGATCAGTTCCACGGTCATGGCCGGCATCGTGATGGCTCCGCCCACCGTACCCGGCTCCCGGTGATGGAGTCCCCGCATTGCGTTATAAAGATGAGTAACGTGGCTGACGCCGGCTTCCGCCGCCTCCGCCAACTGCGCGTACGTGCAGTCCGTATGGCCCGCGCTGACCACGGCGCCCCGCTGGACCAGGTAACGGACGACATCCAGATTGCCCGGGATCTCCGGGGCGACGGTGAAATGCCAGGCGTGCTCCGGGGCTCCCTCGGTCAGAATCCGATCCACTTCGGCGACTGTCGCCGGGCGGATGAACCGCTCATCCTGGGCGCCCTTGTGCTTCGCGTTGATGAACGGCCCTTCCACGTGAAAGCCCACAATCCGGGCGCCCCGGCGGGGGGCCATTTTCGCAGCCCGAATGGCCCGGATGATCTTCTCCTCCGGCGCGGTCCAGGTGGTCGCCAGCATGGCCGTTGTGCCATGGCGCGCGTGGATCTCGGTAATAACAGCGGCTGCTTCGGGATCGGCATCCATGAAGTCGGCGCCGCCAGCACCGTGACAGTGCTGATCGATGAACCCCGGTGCGATAAAGCCCTTTTCCACTTTCGTGGTGTTGCGGGGATCCTGTGTTTCCGGCCGGGGCGTGGTTTCCAGGTCCCACACCCCTGCGATGCGTCCGCCGTCCACGGCCGTCAGGCCGTTTTCCAGCACACGGCCCGGCAATACAACGGCACCTTCAAACCAGCGTATCATTCCTTCTCCTCCCGTCGAGCCAGCTCCGTAGTGAAGCGGTACCGGTCACCACGATATAGCGAGTATACATATTCAACCGGTCTATCCTGGGCATCGCGGGTGATCCGTTCAAGCATCAGCAGCGGCGTCCCCTCACGCACCCGGAGCGTCTCGGCTTCGTAGCTGTTGGCCGCCACCGCTTCAATGCTCTGCAGACCCCGCACCGGACGAATGCCGTACTCCTCCGCCAGGAGGCTGTACAGCGAGTGTTGCGACGGCGTGCGCTCCAGGAGTCCGGGCACCAGCGAAGCCGGCAGGTGGGAGACTTCGAGGGCCATCGGCTCGCCCCCGGCCAGGCGGAGGCGCTCCAGGCGGACGACAGCAGCGGTTTCGCCGAGGCCGAGGGCCCGGGCGACCCGGCGGCCGGCCGGCACCTCTTCGGCGGCAAGCACTTTGGCACCGGGCTCCAGCCCGCGCCGGCGCATCTCTTCGGTAAAGCTGGTAAGACCCGCCAGCGGCTGCTCGAGCTTGGGCGTGGCCACGAACGTGCCTTTCCCCTGGACCCGGAACAGATACCCCTGGTTCTCGAGTTCGGTCAGGGCCTGGCGGGCTGTCATGCGGCTGACGCTGAACTGCGCCGTCAGTTCACGCTCCGACATCACCCGGTCGCCGGGCTTGAGCTGCCCGCTTTCAATCGCCTCAAGCAAGCGTGCCTTGATCTGGTAATAAAGCGGAATCGGTACATCCTTACCCATGCTAGTCACGGGGCCACCCCCAGCGGCAGAATCGGAAGCCGGCGGCTCATGATGGTCCGGTTGTCTATACCACTCTTAGTTATAGCATGCCTGGATGATAGAGGCAAGGCAAAAAGAAACCACCTCCCAGAGTCATCCTGTGCATTTTACCTAGAACCAAAACCTGGGAGATTACGTATTAGAATGTGCAACCATAATGGGTGGGCCGAACGAAATGGGGGAGTTTCACACATGCATGTAATCCGCCGAGCACTGGGCGCCCTGGGGCTTCAAAAGGAGACTGAAGAGATCCCTAAGGACCGGCCCGACTACCAGCACATGATGCGAGATGCCCTCAGCCGCATCCGCATGGCTGAACTGCAAATTCAGGAGGCCACTTCGCTGGAGGAGCTCGACCTGGGGCGCTCCGCCCTGCTCGCAGGGTGGGCAGAAGTGCAACAGCTTGTACGGACGGCGAAGCGGGAACGGGGCATTACCCTCCGGCCGATTTCGGAGACAGAGGAACTCCACCGCAATATGCGCGACTTCCTGAACCACCGCCAGGACCCAAACGGCGTCGCCCGCAAGCGAACGGGCACGACCCGCTAACCTGATTTCCACGCGATGCGACAAACCGGGGGCTCGCCGGCAGCCCCCGGTTTTACCGCGCTTCGATATCGTCGTAGTCGAGAGTCAGTTCGCTGTAGGCCGGCTCGATGACCAGGGGGACGGAGCTCTTCTCCGGCTTTCCCCGGGAGAGCATGGCCAGCCGGGCGGCGCCCACTACCCCGGCCAGTGGGCCGCAGTGCGCCCGCTTGAGCCGGATCGTCAGCGACCGCGGACGGCATTCCCTGGCTACGGCTTCAAGGAGCCTGTCCCACCAGTACCCGAGCCTGACGATGCCGCCGCCGACCACGATGACTTGCGGGTCGAGCACCTGCTGCAGGTTCATGAGGAAGAGAGCCAGGTCGGCCACAAACCGTTCCACCCCTTTGCGAGCCGCCTCCCGCCGCTGGGGATTGCCTTTCTCGGCGGCGCTCAGGACTTCCCGGATGCCGCGGAACGGGTGCCCTCTGTCCATATACTCGTTGGCCCGCCGGGTCAGCGCCTTGGCCGACACGTACTGCTCGGCGCAGCCCGCGCCGCCGCAGTTGCACTCGAGCCCGCCCGGGAACAGGGCCATGTGCCCCACCTCGCCGGCGCCGGATCGGGCGCCCCGCCACAATTTGCCGCCAACCACAATCGCACCGCCTACCCCGGTGCCAATGGTGAGCATCAGGTAGTTGCCCGTGCCCCGGGCGCTGCCGACCCAGCCTTCGGCAATGGCGGCCACATTGACGTCGTTGTCGACAACGACCGGCAGGCTAAGGCGTGCGGACAGATCCGAGGCCAGCGGCTGGCCGGTCCAGCCCGGCAAATTGCCGCTGGCAAAGACCACACAGCCGCGCCGGGTGTCAATCCGCCCAGCCGATCCTACGCCGCAGCCTGCGACCGGCGCGCCGGCCCGGGTCATCAGCGAGGCCGCCAGGTGTTCGACCCGGCCCAGTACAGCGGTGGCGCCCTCCGAGGCCCGCGTCGGGGTCTCCGCGTGATGGAGAATCCGCCCCTGCTCATCGACCAGGGCAGCCTTGATTCCTGTACCGCCGATGTCGATCCCGAGGTAAACCACGACCGGTCACCTCCTCTTGCTCCCGCATCTTCGCCACCACTGTCGTTACTCCCTGCCCAATATCATACCCGGAATTTCCATAGGGCTAAAACGGAAAATGAGCAAAAGGAGGACCACCCGCCGGGCGATCCTCCTCCGACCCCACTAATAAAGCTTAGTTCATGCATCCGCCGGTGCCGCAATTATTCCAGCTAGCCATCGGCGATACGCTGGGCGGTGCGGCGACAGCGGGTCCCGCAATGGCCACGAGGACGAAAGATGAGAGAACGATCACTAATAGTGCCCGGAGAACCTTATGCATACCGATACCCTCCTTAATATTAACGATCAGCACCCCCACGACATCCAACTGGAACCAGATGTGGAATTCACCTCCTATCACTATGTTCAACACCTCTTGGAAAATTCCTCCTGGGATTCTACCCACAATGATATCCACATAATACACAGGTTATCCCCAGGTTCCTGGAGCAACCCACAACGTTACCCACAGCTTGTGAACAATGTCCTATCGAATGAACGTGGTCTCACCCGGCACCCATAGGTCGCGGCAGTGGCTGACGGAGAAGGCCAGCCGGCCAACGCAAAACTGCTCCACCGGTCCGCCGGCTTCCGTCTGGAGCGTCGCCAGTGCACACCGGGCCTGCCAGGCATCGGACAGGCGCCGCAGCAGGAGGGCGCGGTGAATGCCGGAGCGCCGCCGTGCGGGAAGGACGGCGCCGCAGTAAAGCCCGGCAACCCCGCCCTGGCTCCACAGCAGCCCCGTGCCTGCTGGCACCCCATCCACCCACGCCAAGTAACCCCGCGCCGACGCGCCGTCGCCGGGAGCGCTGAGAATGGTGCTCCACGCTTTGGAGAGCGACCGGCCGGCCAGGGGCTCCACTTCGTAAGCGTCCACCAGCGTCTTGCGCCATTGGGGGAGCAGGCGGGCCGTCACGGATTCCACAAGCACGTTAGGTGGCATCTCCTGACTCAGAGGAACGGACAGGTCGCGTATCAACACAGACTGCCGCGACAACCGCCGCCAGCCGAGCTCAGCCAGCCCGGCCGTCAGTCCGGGCAGGTCGCCGGCAGCAGGCGAAAGAAAAACGGCGGAAGGCCGCCCGCCTTCGGCGAGCAGCATTCCACCATGATCCAGAGCGGTGGCCAGCCGGTCAGGCTGAACCCCGCGTAGCGTCGTGAAGTTGAATGTGTAACCAGGTGCCGTGGCATTGACGACGACCAGCCCCCCGGCCATCCGGGTGACCCGGGCCCCGCCCCCCGCCGCTGCCATGCACGCCAGCCAGTGGTTCTCGAGCCGAATCTGCAGGTCCATGCACCCAGCTTCTCCCTTGCTCGCCCGACTACAGCCAGCGTAGCGCAGGGCGGGAGCAGGGTCAATCGCCGGCGGCCTGTGCGTGCCGGGTCAGCAAGTCCGCCAGGAGGGTCCGCTTCATGTTTCCCAGTTGGCCTCCGTCGCCGGAGAAGCCCCAGTACGCATCGCCCCTGGCGGTGACACGGAGAATGGGGGAGCAGCCCGGGAAGAGTGCCACATCTTCCAGGAGATCCATGGGACCAACGAAGGCACCAGGTGCTACGCTCCGCGAGACTGACTGCATGTGCGCAGCCAGATCGGTTTTCGCTTCGGGCGAAAGGCGGAGCGCCCTCAGCTGAACAGACGGCCAGCCGCCGTCGGGAACGGAGGTCCAGAGAAAGCGGGCCAGACCGCGCCCGGCGGCCCAGGCCGCAAGCACAGGCAAATGTGTTCGGTTCAGTTCGGTGGCGGTGGCGAGGATGCCGAGCCGACCGGCAAGCCCCTGCTTGAGAAACAGCTCGATCGCGCTAAGGGCCCTGGCATGGCTACCATGACCGTGAAGCGCGTCATGGTGCTCGGGCTCCAGGCCGTCAAGGGCGACCAGGAGGTGAACGCCGCTTTCAATGAGGCTGCGCATGACCCAGGGTTCCAGCAGGCTGCCGCTAAGATAGGCCGTGACCCGGGACAGCCCGGCTTTCGCGCCGCGGCGGACCAGGACCCAGAACCCCGGGTAGCCGAGCGGTTCTGCCCCCCCGAGCAGCAGTTCCCGCCCACCCTGGCTGGCGAATTGCTCAACAACGGCGCCCCACTGGTTCAGGGACATTTCTCCGCCCGTTGATTCCTGAACATCCGGCAGGACCAGCAGCAGCTTCTCGGCGTTCATTCCGACAGCCCCCCGTTGTCACGAAAGCATCTCTTTTCGCTGTCAGTATAACCCATTTTGCCAGAACCTGTCAATCAGCGGTTTATCTCCCAGCGAAATCCTCCCCGTTAGACTGCGTGACAGGCAACGACCCGCTCCGGCCCCACTTCCCTCGGCGCCGGCGCCTCGGTGCTGCAGCGCCCCGTAGCCGCGGAGCAGTGTGGGGCGAAGGGGCAGCCCTGAATCACTTTGCCGACCCGGTCTTCCTCGAAGGGCATCTCACCCGGCACCTGCCCGAGGAGCAGCCGGCTGTACGGATGCTGCGCTTCCGCCATTACCCGGTCGGCCGGGCCGATCTCGCACAGACGCCCGGAGTCGAGCACCGCCACCCGATGGGCAAGCCGCATGATCGTCCTCCGCTCGTGCGAGATCAGCAGGTAGGCGATGTTCTGCTGCTTCTGCACCCGCTCCATCATCGCCAGCATATCCCGCTGCAGGTGCGGGTCCACCCCGCTGACCGGCTCGTCCGCTGCCACCAGCACCGGACCCAGCGCCAGGGCCCGGGCAATCGCCACCCGCTGCTGTTCGCCGCCTGACATTTGCTGGGGCGTGCGGGCGGCATACTCCGCCGGCAGTTCGACCATCTCCAGGGCCCGCCGGATGCGGCCTTCGGCGTCGGGGAGGCCGAGCTGCTTGATCCGGTCTGTGAACTGCTTGGTCACGGTCTGATCCATGTTCAGACTCTCACGGGCGTCCTGGCGAATCATCTGCAGGCGCCGCTGCAGCTTGTCACGCTGGCCGCCGCCGGCGCGGGTGACATCGTTCCCCTCGAAGATGATGCGCCCGCGGTCCACTGCCCGCCGGAGGGTTGCCGCTTCGGCCAGCGTGGTCTTGCCGCTGCCGCTGCCGCCCATGACGCCCAGCGTCTCACCACGGCGCAGCGTCAGGCTGACGCCGTCCAGGGCCCGGACGGGCCTGGCGCCCCAGAGCCCGAAGAAGCCGGTCGGATCGGTATGCCTCAGTACGACAACGTTTTGCAGTTCCAGTAGGGTGTTGTTCACAGCGATCCTCCTATATCAGTCCTTACCCCAGACGAAGCGGAGCCGGATCCAGGCGGTGCGGATTACGCCCCACCGTGACTGCGCCCCGAACCAGACCGCCGCCAGCGCGCCGCCCATGGTCCGGCGGGCGCCCGGCGGGGCAGGCGCCCCGGGCGGGGCGAACCGGGCGGCGGTAACCTGAGCCGCCGCCTGTCTGACCTGACTGCCCACCTCGGGCCAGGCGCGGGCCACGCCGTCGGCGTACTCGATCGCCGTCTCATACGCCTGCGGTCGGAAACCCATGCGGCGCAGGGCCGCCAGCAGCTGCGCAAAGGCCTGCAGGACGCCCCGCCGCTCGTCCGTCCAGTCGATGCGCTCCCGGAAGAAACGGCGGAAACTGGTGGCCACCCAGGCGAGGGCGCCCAGGCCGCCGGCAATCCAGACCCAGGGGAGTTTTTGATGCTCTCCCCCGGCGGCGGCATCTGACTTTTCAACAGCCTCGGGCTCGACCGCAGGGCCATCCCCCTCAGGAACGGCGGACAGCTCCACTTGGGCAGCCGCCGCCTCCCGGTCGGGCAGGTCGAAGCGGGGCGTCGGATCAAAAACGGCCCACCCGTAGCCGGGGAAGTAGGCCTCCACCCAAGCGTGGGCGTTGTTGAAGGTCACATCAACCTGCGGCCGGCCGGGCTCCACTACGAAGCCCTGTACCCAGCGGGTGGGAATGCCCCGGGTGCGGAGCATCACGGTCATGGCCGTCGCGGAGTACGCGCAGTAGCCCCGCTTCAGGTCAAACAGGAAGTAGTCGACGAAATCGCGGCCGGGCGGCGTGGCGGGCACATCGGTAGCGTAGTCGAACGAGCGCAGATACGCTTCGACCGCCAGCGCTTCATCATAACGCGAAGCCTTGCCTGCACCAATCTCCTTAGCAAGGGCTGCCACCCGGGGCGGCAGGTTCTTCGGCAACGCCAGATACCGCCCGGGATCGAACATGGGCGGCAAGAAGCCCGCAGGGCGCCCCGCCGGCAGCAGCGCCGTGACTGTGTAAGTCCCCATCAGCGGCTCCTTGGCGAAAATGTGCCCTTCCCGCCCGTAGCTGTATGTGACGCCGTCGATCTCCGCCAGCTCCCGTGGGTAGAGGAGCGTGGAGTGGCCCAGGCGCACCAGCCCGATCTCCATTTTCAGTTCCTGCGAGAGCGGCGGGGAGTCAGCGCCAACGTCGCCGGGCTTCGTCTCCGTCACCCAGCCCCGCCCGTTGTAGTTGGTCATGGCCGTGCCCCGCAGGAAGACGGGCGCCGTGGGCGCCGCTTCGGGGAAGCGGACCGTGAAGGCGACGCCCTGCGCCGGTTTAATCGGCCCGCCCAGCTCCGAGACTCGCCGGGCGAAGCCCGCAGTGGCCAGGGTAAAGCCCTGGGGGATGGCATCTTCATCGGGGGCGCCCCCCCGCATCTGCTCCAGGGCGGGGAAGGTGGCTCGGGCCCACGCTGTCAGGCCCCACAGCTCCAGGGGCCGGCTCCGGGCCGGCAGGACCCAGCCGGCCAGCACCGCCAGCAGCACGGCGCCGATGGCGGGCGCCGCCCAGGCGGGTCCGGCCACTACGCGGCGCCCGGCGCCGTGCCACCGGTGCTCACGCCATGAGGCGGCGGCAATCACCCACAGCGGTACGACCGCCGCCAGGAAAAAGCCGTACTGCCGGGCTGCCGTGTCGCTGCCCCATAGCCACATATGGCCGAAGGCCAGCGTGCCTCCGAAGAAAGTCCAGTAGGCCGTGCCGCGTCGGAGCGGCTCACGCACAAACAGGCAGGCAAAACCGAGAACCGCCAGGGCGAGGGCGACCCAGGCCAGCAGGCCGTAGGGCCCGGGCCAGAGGCCGAGCCGGATGTCCGTATACCAGACCGTGGCATCAAGCCAGAGCCCTTCCCGCAGGGCGGGAAACCAGTAAAGCACGGCAGCGGCGGCCAGGGGCACCAGCGCGTAGAGCCACGGCCACCAGGCGGCGGCCACGGCGAACCCGGCGGCCGCGCCAAGCAGGGGCGCTGCAGCACCGTCCACATGCCAGAAATTCGCCAGGGCGGGAGCCGTCAGGCTGGTGGCAATCCAGGCCAGGAAGACCGTCAGGCCAGTCAGCCAGGGTGACGGCCGGTCATCGTACAAGCGGCATCACCTCCACCCTGCGCTCCGGCAGCGCCTCCACGAGGTCGCCTTCCCGGAGCCGGTAAACGGTCAGCCGGCGGGCAAGCGCCGCCAGCCGCTCAGGAGCGACCGGGGCGCCCGGCACGAGGACCAGCAGAATCCGGTCGGCCCGGGTCAGCAGCCGGGCGGCCAGTCCGTCATCGAGGCAGCCGGAAATGATCGCCAGGGTGGGGCGCCCGGGGCTGTGGGCCACCGCCATGGCCGCTTCGAGGCGGATGTCATGGGCAGGCTCGACGCGGGCCAGCAGTTCCAGCCCCCGCCGCAGTTGCCGGTCGCCCCGCCCCGGCTCCAGGTGGAGGCGCCCGGGCGCAAAGCTGGTCAGTTCGACTTCGAGCCGTGTCCGTACGGCCACGTCCAGCAGGGCGGCGGCGACCTCCACCCCAGTCTCGAACCCCGCACAGGGGCGGGCATCCAGCCAGATGGAGAGTCGGGTGGTAGCCAGAAGATCGAACTCCCGGGTCATCAGCTCGCCGGTGTGAGCCACGGCCTTCCAGTGAACGTGGCGTGGGGAATCGCCCGGGGCGTAAGGACGCAGGGTCGCTGGCGATGTCGGATCCTCGAAGGCCCGCTGCCGCACCCGGCGGTGGCCGAACGGCTGGGTCAGGGGCACGGGCAGGGCCGGCAGATGGACCACCCGCGGCAGCACCGTAACGGTCACTTCGCCGGCTGCGTTCCACTCATAGGAAAAGAGCCCGAACGGGTCGCCGGTCCTCAGCCGCAAAGGGCCGACGGTGTAGACGCCCCGGCGGGGCGTCTGCAGCCACAGGAAATGCATGACCGAATCGGCCAGGCCGATGCCGGCGCCCATGTGCAGGTAGCCAAGGGGCAGCCGGGCGGTCTGCGGGTCTTCGTGCACCTCCACCCAGGGCAGCGGCAGAAAGCCTTCGTGCTCCAGCCAGACCTGCACCTTCACCTGCCCGCCCGCCTCAGCGTACGCCTGCTCGGCGACGATGCCGCAGTCGAGCCGCTCGGGGGCGCGGCGCACCCAGAGCCACGCGAGGGCGACCAGGGCCAACGCGGCGTAGGCGGCCGACCAGAAAAGCCGTCCGCCGGCAAACACGGCCAGCAGCCAGACCACGATCACGGCAGCAGCGATGCGACGATCCTGGAGCTTCACGACGACCGCCTGCCTGGAGGTGCCGGGTTAGAGGAACAGGAACGGGTCGCGGCCGGCCTGGGCTTCCATGACGTGCCCGTCAAGGGCGTCCTGGATTAGCCGCTGCCGGAGGTAAGCCGCCAGGGGCGGCACGACGATCACTTCCGAGTTGTAGTGCCCCACGTCGATGACGGCCAGGCCGGCATCGGCCGCATCCTGGGCGTCGTGGTAGTCGACGTCGCCGGTGATCAGCACGTCGGCGCCCCGGCGGGCGGCGTGGGGAATCAGCATGCCGCCGGAGCCGGCGCCGACGGCCACGGTCTGCACAGTCCGGCCCGGGTCGCCCACGGCCCGCAGATGCGGGATGCCCAGGGCCTTCTTCATCCGCAAGGTCAGTTCCTGCAGGGTGACCGGGGATTCCAGCCGCCCGATGCGCCCGTGGCCCCGTCCCCGGCCGGGGTTCGCCAGCGAATATAGGTCGTAGGCGACTTCTTCGTAGGGGTGGGCGCAGAGCATGGCCTGCAAGGCCCGGCGGACGCCGCTTTCCGGGAGGATGGTCTCCAGGCGCAGTTCCCGTGCGTACTCCAGCTGTCCCTGCTGGCCCAGGAACGGGTTGGACCCGGCCAGGGGCCGGAAAGTCCCGGTGCCTTCGGTCTGGAAGGTGCAGTGGCTGTAGTTGCCGATGTGACCGGCGCCCGCCTTCGCCAGGGCGTTGCGGACGGCATCTTCATGCCCGGCGGGGACATAGACCACCAATTTTACGTACTTCTCCTCACCCGCGATCAGGAGTACTTCGTGGGTTGTCAATCCGGCTGTGGCAGCCAGGGTGTCGTTGGTGCCCCCGGCGGCCTGGTCCAGGTTGGTATGAGCGGCATACAGCCCGATGCCCGCCCGCACCAGCCGCTCAACGCGCTTCCCGCCCGGCGTGTCGAAGCGAATGGCTTTCCAGGGTTTGAAAATGGCCGGGTGATGGACGACGATCAACTCGGCCCCGCCTGCGACCGCCTCCTCCACCACGCCCCCCGTCAATTCCAACGCGACGAGAATGCGCCCGGCGGTGCGGGCGGGGTCGCCCACCTGGAGCCCCACGTTGTCCCAGGATTCCGCCCAGGCGAGCGGGGCAAGCTCTTCGACATATCCGGCGATTTTACCGATGGTCGGAGCCGGCATTGCGGCTAACCTCCTCCAGCAGGTGAATTCGAATGGCAAGCGCTTCGGCCCGTGCCCTGGACTCAGGCCTGTCCGAGCGGGCGGCGCCGCTTTGGGCGCGCCTGGCTTGCTCCAGCAGAATCGCTGCATACTTCGCCAGCAACGGCCCGCCTTTCTTCAACAGATGCGGCCCAAGGCAGGCATCGGCCCAGGTCAGGTCCATGGCGCCCGGCTCCGCCGCCATAATGATGTAGATGCGCCCGGAATCCTCCACCATCGTCTCATCTATGAGAATCCAGCCGTTCTCCATCAGCCAGCGGCGGAGGCTCTCCTCGCCGCCCATCGGCTGGAGCACCAGCCGCTGGAGACCTTGCAGCGGTCCTTGCGCAAGGATTTCCGCGATCAACGGTCCACCCATGCCGCAAATGGTGGCCGTGGCGGCCTCTCCCGGCTGGAGGACCTGCAGTCCGTTGCCCAGCCGGAGGTCGACCAGTCCGTTCAGGCCCGCCTCGGCGACGGTGACTTTGGCGGCCTCGAGCGGGCCGGGGAGCACGTCGGCGGCGATGGCCCGCGGCACCGCGCCCCCCTGCACCAGATAGGCCGGCAGGTAGGCGTGGTCGGTGCCGATGTCGGCCACGGGTTGGGCCTTCAGCACGTAGGAAGCAACCGCAGCGAGCCGCGGCGAAAGAATAATCAAGCAACGTTCCCCCGTTCCAGCATATACCGCGTCCATTATACACGCAGGGTGTGATATCCTGAAACGAAACGGCCTGATCATACCGTCGAATAGGACGAGGTGATGAGTTTATGGAACTGCGTTACAGAGTTGCCGCCACCCTCCTGACGGCCGCTCTGGTTGCGGGCTGCGGAGGCGCCGCGCCCGCGTCAGACAATGCAAAGGCGGTGAACGCTCCGCCGGCGGCGCCGGCACCGGCGCAAACGCCCTCCGCCGAAAAGGCCGCTGACGTTCCCGTGGAGGCGGCGCAGCCTGTGGCAGCGGCGCCCAAGCCCCCGGAAACCCCCGCCGTCCCGGCGCCGGCCCCGGCCACCCCGGCTGCGGCGCCGGACGCCCCGCCCCCCGTGCAGGCCCTCGCTTTCAGCACCCTGCAGAAGGGCGCCTACTCCGGCGTAGCTGAGCGAAAAGCCGTCCTGCTGACGGACGAAGCCGGCTGGAAGGCGAACTGGGCCCAGGCCAGCGCCCGTCAGGTGCCCGGGACTGAGGCGCCCGTCCTCGACTTCAGCCAGCAGTCCGTGGTAGCCGTTTACATGGGCGAACAGCGGACCGGCGGCTACGCCATTGAAATCACGGGTGTGGAACTGACCAACGGCACCCTGCGGGTGACCGTGAAGCAGACCAGGCCCGGGCCGGGCACCATCGTGACCCAGGCGCTGACCCAACCATTCCATATGGTCCGCATTCCAAAGGTGCCCGAAGGCACCAAGCTGGAAGTGAACTGGTAGCTCCGGGAGGTTGATCTCATGGATTGCCGAGCCGGTTGTGCCGCCTGCTGCATCGCTCCATCGATTTCGTCGCCCATACCGGGCATGCCGCACGGCAAGCCTGCCGGCGTTCGCTGCGTCCAGCTAACCGAGTACGGCCTCTGCCGTCTGTTCGGCAGGCCCGAGCGCCCCGCCGTATGCGTCTCGCTGCATGCGAACGAGGAGATGTGCGGCGCGTCGGCGGCGGATGCGCTCGCGTGGCTGACCAGGTTGGAGAGAGAGACGGCGCCCTGAGTTGCCAACCGCAGACGGGGCCTGACATCATAAGTGCCCCGTGCTGCGACTCAGGTCGCACCACGGGGCACTTTGCTTGTTGGGCTGATAGAGAAGAAACGTCACCGGCAAAAGCGCACCACTCGTTCCAGATCGTCCGTCTGCTCCGCTCCCTCCGGCAGCACCTCTGCCACCGACTCCGCCCACGGCTTGTCCGAGTAGGTCCCGTCCAGCAGCGCCAGCACGCCCCGGTCGCGCGCCGTCCGGATCAGCCGGCCTGCGCCCTGCTTCAGCTTCAGCAGCATCTCCGGCAGGTCGACGGCGAGGAACGGATCCTCTCCACGGTCCGCCGCCTGCGCCCGGCGCTCCCGGATCAGCGGGTCGTGGGCCGGAAACGGCAGGCGCGGGATCGCTACACAGGAGAGCGACTCGCCGGGCACGTCCACCCCTTCCCAGAAAGTCGCCCCGATCAGGCAGGCTGTGACGTCGTCCCGGAACTCCTCCAGCATGGCGCCCCGGTCGGCGTCACCCTCAAACAAGAGGCGATACGGTAGATCAGCCTTCTGCAGTGCGGACTTATACCGCCGCACCTCGCCGAGCGAACTTAGCAGCACCAGCGTCCGCCCCCGCATGTTCCGGAGGAGTTCCACCACTTGTGCAACCTCGTCGCTAACCGCAGATGGCTGATAGACGAGCACCTGGACGGCCAGGTTGAACGGCACGCCCACCCGGAAACTCTCATGCCGGGTCAAGCCCAAGACCCGGGCGCCGTACGCGGGCTCCAGCGTCGCCGAGGAAAACAGGACCGGCACGGACGCCGGCAGATGCCCCGGCCCCGTCAGCGACAGCAGGCTGCGCGGCACCACCCAGAGGTCCTCGCCCTCCACCCAGGGCACCGCCTGCGGCGCCCGGAACAGGGCCAGCGCTTCAATCACATCGTCAAGGCGGGCCTGATAGGCGCGGAGCGTCAGTTCATCATCCGTTCCTTCCAGCATCGCCTCTTCGGTGACCAGTTCGTCCTGCACCGCCTCAAGGGCCAGCACCAGATCACCGGCGGCATCGGCCACGTCGCCGTCGCGCCGGACGTGTCGCTTCCCTTCGCCGGGCTCCGCCGCCGCGAGCACCGTCGCCAGGAACCGGTCGCTCTCCCGCTGCGCCGCCGCGACCAGTACTTTCGCGAGTATTTCCCGCTGGAGGCGCCGAGCCTCCGCCAGGCCACCGCCCGCCCCTGCCCGCATGGCGAAGCCGGAAATCAGCTCCAGGGTGGTCTTCAGCCGCCTCGCGCTGAGTTGGTACCCCTGAATCCGCTGCCACATCTCCGGCATATGATGGCCCTCGTCCAAAATGACGGCCGAGTAGGCGGGAATCAGGGGCAGCTGACAGGCCTCCTGACGGTCCTCCCGGGTGTAAAGATCCCACGCCCAGAGCCGGTGGTCGGTGACAATCAGGTCAGCGGCCGCCCGATAGTGCCGCCGGGCGGCCATCATGTGGCAGGTGCCGCGGTGCTTGCAGGTGTCGCAGGCGAGCGTAGGATCCCAGGCCACTTCCGCCCAGACTTCGTCCGATACGTCGGGCACTTCGGTCCGGGCACCGGTGCCTGTGCGCCGGGCCCAGTTCAGCAGCGCCCGGGTGCGGCGGTCAGCTATGCTGTGGTCAACCTTCCGCAGGCAGATGTACCCGCCTGGATCGGAAGCGAGCCGCGCGTCGATCTGCAGGTCGAGCATGCGCGAAAGTGTTTGAATATCGCCTTCCGAATTGGCAAGCTGGGTCTGCAGCATGCCGGACGCGGAGGCCACCACCACCGGCTTGCCCCGGAACCGGGCGTAGCAGACGGCGGGCAGCAGGTAGGCAAAGGTCTTGCCCGTTCCGGGACCGGCCTCGGCGAACAGGATTCCGCCCTGCGTGAGCGTCCGGGCCATCCGGAAGGCGGTGTAGATCTGCTCTTCGCGGATTTCGTACCCCCGTTCCGGCAGGGTTTCGTAGAAGACCCAACCTAGCCAGCCGGTCAGACCCCGGCTGAACTCCTCCCGGCTCCGGGCGGGAAACGGCAGCTTGGTCCAGCTTATCTGCAAGGTGTTCCCTCCTTACGAGGCACCGGGCTTAGCTGACCCAGTGTACCGCAGCAGCCGGAAACCATCCAGTCTTGAAATTTCAGGAAAACGGTGCTACAATGGAGACAGAACGAAGGGTTGTGGCGCGCAGCGCTGCAACCCTTCTAGGTATTCTTCCCACGTCCCTCGACGGCGATCTCCGCGACGACCTGGCCGCCCCGCACCCCGTACACCCGGTCTGTCAAATTGATCGCGGGGCAGATGTGATTCGGAATGATCTCCAGTCTTTCCCCAACCCGCAGGGGCAGACCGGGGGCGAACTCAAGTACCCCGTGCTCCTCGCTCAGGCGCGCCACCCGCACCTGTGGGCGCCCCACCACATGGCCGTGGCCGCCGTCGCGGTGAGGATCCATCGCGAGGGTCTTGGAGCCGGCATCCACCACCGCCCGGTCCGGCACGGGGTAGCTTACGACGGTCGTCAGAACCCGGGCCGCACAGTCGGATTCGTCCGCCAGACCGAGGCCCATCAGGCTCCGATCGCCGAATATGTAAGTTCCGGGGCGGCTCTCGGTCACGCCGGGCGTCTCTGCTATTAAGTGAGCGATGGGCGTGGCGCCCACGCTGATCTCCAGGTCGGGGCGCCCCAGGCCGGAGCGCACGGCCAGCATCATCCCTGCCTCGGTGCGGGCAAAGGCCAGAATCTCGGCATGCGATCCGGCTTTCCAGGTCGGGCCGGCGTGGCTCATCAGCCCCGCAAGCCGAATGCCCGTATACCGCGCCAGCCCGCGGCTGAAAGTCAGGGCGTCCTCGCCGGGAATGCGCCCCACCCGATGCAGGCCGGTATCGACCTCCAGGTAAACCTCCACGGGCCGGCCGATCCGCTCGCCGGCGCCCGAAAGCGCTTCTGCCACCTCATAGCTGTCCAGGCTGACCCGCAGACGCTTCACCCGGGCAGCCAGCGCCTCCAGCCGGGCCATCTTATGGGCGCCGATCAGCGGGTAGGCAATCAGAATATCGTCCAGCCCGGCGTCAGCCATGACCTCGGCCTCGCCCAGCTTCGCGCAGGTGATGCCCGCTGCGCCGGCCGCCACCTGCATGTGGGCAAAGAAGCTGGACTTGTGCGTTTTGGTGTGCGGACGAAGCTTGACGCCGGCCTGATCGGCCAGCCCCTGGATTCGGCGGACATTCCGCTCGGCCACATCCAGATCAACGACAATGCATGGCGTGTCCAGTTCCGGGTACAGCATGTTGGAAAGCACCTCCTGCACAAATTGAAAGGTCCATCGGGCAAAATGGCGTGGATGGTCCACTCCCAGTAGTACCACAGGTAGGGCGTCGACCCCTCCGCAATAGCCGGCATTTCTTGTACGATGGAGGCACACGGGGGTGTAAGCATGACGCCTGACCGCGAGATGCACCAAGCATTGGTCCATTACACGACGGACGGCATCGTCGTACTTGACGAGTCGTTGCGGGTGATCTACATGAACCCCGCCGCTCAGCGCATGACGGGCTGGCGTGCAGAGGACGCCGCGGGATTGCTCTGCGGTCAGATTCTCGGCTGCCCGTATGCGCTCACCGGGGAGTGTCAGGGCCGGGAAGCGTTCGCCAGCCTGGAACCTGTGCCGCACGTTGAACTGCAGCTCAAAGGCCGCACCGGGATGACCAGGTATGTCAGCTCCAGCCTAGCCACGCTGCCCTCGCTGCACGGCGAGCCCCGCCGCCTGGTCATGATCCTCCGGGAGATCACCGAACAGAAGGCGCTGGATGAGGAGCAAAAGGCCGCCGCCCGGCGAATGGTCGATGCGCTCAAGCGGCAAAAGCGGCAGTCGGATATTCTTTATCGCATCGGACACGAAATGGTCTCGGTGCTTGATCTGGAACAGAATCTGCACCTGCTGGTGGATGAGACCCGCAACCTGATGCGGACGGATCTGGTCGTACTGATGCTCCTTGATCCCGAGGGGAGGGAACTCTCCGTGCGCGCCTGGAGCGGCAGCCTGGTCGATGAGGCTCGCAGCCTCTCCATGCGGCAGAACGCCGGCTTCATTTGGTCGATGATCGCTTCGGGGAAGGGCGGCAAGACCGAGAACTTTCCTGAGGACCTGGAGCCGCCGCCCGAGAAGCATCCGCTGATGTTTCTGGAGAAGCTCAAGTCAGCCATCGGGCAGCCGCTGATGCGGCGGGGGCGGCCCTTCGGCGCGCTGGTCGCGGCGAATCGGCGCCCGCACACCTTTACTGAAGAAGATGCCGCGCTGCTGGCGTCCGTCGCCAACACGGCGGCCCTGGCCCTGGAGAACCGGCGGCTCTACGCGCGGCTGGAGGAAGCGGCGCAGCAGGCCGAACGCCAGCGGCTGGCCGCGGAAATCCATGACGGCCTGACCCAAAGCCTGTACGGCCTTAGCCTGCTGCTGGAGAACCTGGAAGATGCGGTACCAAGCCTGCCCCCCGCCGAGGTCTGCAAGAGCCTGCGGCGAGCGCGGCGGGTAGTGGCCGAATCGCTGGCGGATACGCGACAGATCATTTTTGACCTCCGGGCATCAGCCTTCCGCGATGGTGCCGATTTGGTGAGCCTGGTGCGAGATGCATTGCAGTACTTCCGGCACGAGACGGGAATGGAGGCCAACTTGCTGCTGCCAGGGGAGACGGTGCCCGAGCTGTCCCAGGCGGAGACCAGCCAGTTGTTCCGCATTTTGCAGGAAGCGCTGGTCAACGTGCGCAAGCACGCCCGGGCGACGCGGGTAACCGTGGCCATCCGGCAGCAGGAGGAGCTTCTGGTGATGGCGATTACCGACGATGGCCGGGGCTTCGACCCGCAAACTGCGGAGAACAGTGCACACTTCGGCCTGCGGATCATGGGCGAGCGGGCCCAGACGCTGGGCGGATGGTGTGCGGTGGAGTCGACGCCGGGCGCGGGCACCCGGATCACGGTCAGCGTACCGCTGCGAAAGGCAGCGCCGGTGGACTGAAGCGAAAATGGGGCCGTCTGCACGCGTGATGCGGCAGACGGCCCCTTTGCACTGTCCGGCGCCGGCGCTTATGGCTCAGGTGCGCTTCTTCAGCGCGGGGTCGTTGAACAGGGCGGGGGTGGTGCCGGCGTCGGCCCGCGCCGTGCCGGATAGGCCCGCACCGGCATTGCGGGACGTGAAATCCGCGTTGGGACCCTCTCCGTCCTCGTACTTCATGTCGCCATAGGTCGGTATTTTCGTGGGCGGCTGGGTCAGGCCGTCGGATCCGGCCTGAAACGAATTCTGCCGGATGTTCAGGGGGTCGGGCTCGTCGCGTCCGGGCACGCGGTCAGGGTGGTTTTCCGTCATGCGTCTGATCCCTCCTTTCCGCTTCGTCAGGCTCGAACCGCTTCGTCAGGCTCGAACCGTTTCCGTCGGCCATAAAGTCAGGGACGGAAACGGTTCGACCCTTCCTTCAGCTCCCCTAGTCTCTCCTCAGCGGACCATCGCCTTGCGCCGCTTCTCGACGTACATCATCGTGTCGGCCTGGGTGAGCAGATCGTGGATGGAGCAGGGCTTGTCCGGCTGCATGCGGGCCACGCCGGTACTGACCCGGATTTCGTAATTCCGGCCGTGGGTCGCGTTATAATCCTCCAGCAGCCGCTCCAGGCGCTCAACCAGCAGCGAAGGCCGGGCGCCGACGAACTGCGGCGCCAGCACGGCAAACTCGTCGCCGCCGTACCGGGCGATCACGGTCGTCTCCCGGAACGCCTCCCGCAGAATGTGCGCCAGCGCTACCAGCACCCGGTCGCCTTCGGAGTGGCCATGGCTGTCGTTGATCTCCTTCATGCCGTTCACATCGACAAACAGCAGTGCCAGACCCCCGCCGATGCGGACCGCCGCTTCGATCTCCTTCGGCGCCAGCGTCATGAACCCCCGCCGGTTGTACAGCCCCGTCAGTTCATCGACCATCGACAAGGAGCGCAGCTGTTCTTCCAGCCGCTTCTGAGCGGACATATCGATAAACGACTCCATCACATGCTCCCGCCCATCGGTCATCACCGAAACGGCCGTCCGGTGAATGGGCAGTTCCTGCCCCAGGGCAGTTTTGAGCACCGCGTCCTGGGTGATCACCTTATCAGGGGCTTCAAACGGACAGGCCCCGTCCTTGCCATTACACTGCAGAAAGACCGAACAGCGCCGGCCCACGATCGCATCGGGCGGGAGGCCGATAAGCCCGGCTGCCGCCGGATTGGCACTTACTATGGCGCGGCTTTCACGGTCGATCAGGAACATGGCGGTCTGCACCGATTCCACCATCACACGGAGCCGCTCTTCCCGGTCCTTCAGTTCCGCCTCCGCCTGCCGCCTTTCGGTAATGTCCAGGCCGGCGCCGACCACGTACCGCACTGTGCCGTCGTCGCTGCGCACCATGCTCATGGACCAGGAGATCCACCGGGCCGTACCGTTCTTCAGAATCCAGCGGCTCTCCACCGTCGTCGGGCCGGCGCCTTCGCGATACTGCCCCATAATGCTACGGGCATGCGCCCGGTCCTCGGGCGGCATCAGAATCTCCGACAAGCGCCTGCCGACTACTTCCGACTCCTTATAGCCGGAGAGCTTTTCGCAGGCCCGGTTGAACTGGATAATGTTCCCCTCGGTGTCGGTCACGGTCATCAGGGCGCCCGTCGAATCGAGTACGGCAGATATGAAATCCCGCTCCCGCGCCAGCGCCTCCTCGCTCTGCTTCAGGTTTCTGAAGAGCAGGCTGAAGGGCTTGGTCAGCCCCGTCTCGACCGTCGCCACGTACAGCAGGTAGTAAGAGACCAGCCGGACCAGGTGGCCCAGCATGTTGAAGAGGCCGTAGACGTCCACATACAGCGTGAATGCCAGTTCGCCAACGATCGTGAGCGAAATGGCCCACGTCAGCCTGCTCAGGACACCGGGGTCGAACGCATCCTTGCGCTGGCGCAGCAAGTACAGGCTGCCAAGCAGCACCAGCGAGATCAAGTACTCGTTGACTTTCTTGAACAGAGTCAGGCCCACGCCGTCGACATAGCACTGCGGGAAGACCCTGGCGAAGACCGACCAGCAAAGGAGAACCGTCACCACGGTAAAGACGCCGAGGACCTTGGAGACCTCGAGCTTTCGGGTCAGGAAGAAGGGCGCCGCCAGCATGGTCAGGCTCTGTATGTACCGGCCGACGATCCAGAACTGGGTGGGCGGATCGGCGCCGAACTGGGGAAAGACGCCCATGCCCCGGTACGTGGCCGCGTGGAGCAAATCGACAATTCCGATGAAGAGCGAAGCGAGCCCCAGGAACACCAGATACCTGTTGTCCATCGTCTTGCGCAGGTTCCAGACCAGGGTGAAATGACACAGGGAGATGACCATGGAGGTGACTTCCACAACCGTATGGAAAAGCAGGTAGCTGATCAGGCTCAGGGCCCAGAATCCCACCAGAAGCAACACGCCGAGCCCCAGCCCGCCGTAGCGCCGCAGCAGCAACGATTCCACCCACTTCCGCGTCTCGAGTAGTATGAGCAGGGCGAAGTGGTATCAATTTCAACCGGGAGGCAAAGAATTCCTTGATCCTAAAGGGTCACTGTAAGGAGCAGTTGTAACATTATGAGAAGGGAATTGGCCGTGCATGGGACAACTCCAGGCGTGTCTGTAAGTGACGGCTGTTTATGTGAGGTAATGGATGCATTTTGCATTTTGCCACGGAGTGCGCGGAAGTCACATTCCCACTTCCACTGCCGTGATTTCCGTGTCCCCTTCCGCGCCTTCCGTGGTAAAATTCCCGTTCCCATTCCCACATGCAAGGCCCGGACTATGGCATAGCGGTCAGCAGGAAACGCAAATAATCAAGCCCGGGCGTACCTTTGCCCGGGCCTTCATTGCAGCTCTCATCCAATCAATGTGCCTCAGCCGGCAGCCTAGTGCCCGGCGGTCGCGCCGCGGCGGCGGCGGGCGTTCCAGCCGATGTAGGCCAGGAGTCCGACTAGCAGCAGACCGAGGGCCAGCGTCACCCCGAATACCACTGCAGCCGATTGCGCCAGCTCCTCCGGCGTGCCGAAGTACATCCAGCCAAGCGTGTTGTGGCGGACCTCCTCAACCCACTGCGCAACGGACAACTGCGCGCCGCGCACGAACCACCCGGTCACATCGGGCGCCAGGACCGAAAAACCGGCAACGCCCAGGGACGCAGCGGCCAGCAGCGCCAGCGCGGCAACTCCCGCCGCCTTCAGCGCCCACCGCAGGAGCCTGCCGGACCAACCGATGAGTGCGGTGGTCGCCCGCACAGCGTACCGGGCGACGACGGCGGCGCCCAGGGCGCCGCGGCCGACTGCCCGAAGCGTTGCCCCGGCTCCTGCCGCCAACCGGCGGCTCAACCGCCGAAGTCCATATGCCAGGGCCGCCCCGTTGATTCGCAGCCAGCGGCCGATGCGCCGGGCCGGACCCGCAGACGCGGTAACGGCACCGCGCCCGATGCGCCAGACAAAGCACGCTGCCAGCACCAGCAGGGCTGCGCCCCGTCCCGCCAGGGCCCAGAGCAGCCGCCAGGCGCCGCGCAGCAGGTCGGACACGGCCAGCCCGACTTCCCGCAGCCCGCTGCGGACCGTGACCGCTTCGGGGCCGGGCCGCTGGCTCAGAATGGCCCGAGCGTACTGCTCGGGCGAACCGAAGCCGCTGAGGACACGGGCCACCACATCCGGTTCGGGCTCATCGCTGCCGGAACGGCTCAATACATCCAACACATGGCTCTCGACTTCGAGGGCCGCTTCGACGCGCACGTGGTTGGGCGCCTCTCGCAAGGCTGCACGCAGGCGGCGGTTAAAGTCACGCAAAATGGCTTGCGACTCGGGCTGCATCATGCCTGTGCCTCCTTCCCGGGTGCGAAGCGTGTGGGGTGAACCAGCCGGCCCAAGGCCGCCGCAAACTCCGTCCACTGGCCAACCATGCGCGACGTCTGTTCCATGCCTGCCCCGGTCAGGCGGTAATACTTGCGCGGATGTCCGGACTCGCCGGTGACCCATTCCGCCGCGATGGCGCCCTGGCCGCTCAGGCGGCTGAGCAGGGGGTAGATGGTGCCCTCACTCACGCTAAACCCGGCGTCGGTCAAATTGCCAATCAGTTCGAGACCATACATGCGGTGCCGAGAGAGGAGCAGCAGGACTGCAAGCTCCAGCCCGCCCTTTCGCAGCTGGGTATCCCAGGCTTCCATGACGTCCCTCCTTGCAATGCACGATACTATGTACTACAAGGTATATTGTGACGCGAGACCAAATGGTTGTCAAGGGCTATTTTTCCAACCCAAAGAAGACAACGCCGCCCGTGGCAGAGCGGCGTTTCCGACGTTTATTCGATGCCCATCAATTTGCGCCGTGCGGCGTAAGCCGCAGCCTGGCTGCGGTTCGTGAAGCCAAGCTTGGCCAGCACGGAACTGACGTAATTGCGCACCGTCCCCTCGCTCAGGTAGAGCTGGTGGGCGATGTCCTTGTTCGTCTTCCCTTCCCCGATGAGCGTCAGGATATTCCGCTCCTGCTCGGTCAGGGGCTCCGGCGCCCGGGCGGCCTCGGAGCGCATGCGCTCCAGCACCTTCAGCGTCAGCGTGGGGTCCAGCAGGGCGCCGCCGGTGCGCACGGTCTCAATCGCCCGCAGCAAGTCGCCGCTGCCTACCTGCTTCAGCACATACCCCGACGCCCCCGCCATCACCGCCGTGATGACCGCCTCGTCGTCGGCGTACGAAGTCAGCATGATCACCCTGGTGGCGGGGTGTTCCGCCCGAATCTGACGGCAGGCTTCAATACCGCTGCCGTCGGGCATGCGCACATCCATCACGATGATGTCCGGCCTGTGCGCCCGGGCCTTCTCCACGGCCTCAACCGCCCCGGATGCCTCTCCCACCACCTGATAGCCCGCCTGCCGGCTCAGCAGCGTCACCAGCCCGAGCCGGACGACTTCGTGATCGTCCACGACCAGGATTCGGACCGACGTCATGCTTCTCCCCCTCCCCCGTTACTTTACATGATAGACGAAAAGTCTTCATTCCGGTGACATGACAGATGTCATGTGTAATTGTGCCGTCCGGCACAAGCCCCCCAGACCTCGTCGCCCTACACTGAAAGTAAAGGGAGGGTCTTTCATGTCACGCCGGCCGAAGCCCGAAATCACCTGGACAGCCGCCGTACTGACGGGGCTTTTGGTGGCCGTCTATCTCGGATCACAGCAGTTCCTCGAACTCGACAAGAGCCTCCTGGGCTACCTGGTCGGGACCTTCTGCTTCATCGGCGGCTCGACGTACCGCCTGGCGCAGTTTCTGGGCCGCCCCCAGGCCGCCATGTACTTCAAAGGCGCCCTGACTTACCTGTTCGACAAGGACGTGCGCCGCTCCGTCAAGCGCCGCCGCAGCGCCATGACAGCCGCCAAAGGACTGGTGACCAACGTGGTCGCCCAGGACTTCATCTGGCGGCGGGGCTGGTTCCGGTGGCTGCTTCATTTCAACATCGCGTGGGGTTGTCTTCTGTCGTTCGCCATCACGTTCCCGCTGGTGTTCGGCTGGTTCCGCTTCAAGCTGGTCAGCGCCGACGAGTATCAGATCATGATCTTCGGCCTGCCCACGGTGGTCTTTCCAATCGAATCACTCTTCGGCCGGCTGATTTATCATGCCCTGGACTTCTCCGCCGTCATGGTCGTTTTCGGAGTCATACTCGCTTACTACAAGCGGTTCAAGGCTGAACGCTTCATGATCGGTGGGCGCTCCACCTGGGACCTGCTGCCCCTGCACCTGCTGATCCTCGTCTCGCTGACCGGCCTGCTGCTGACCGTCAGCTCGGCGTTCCTGCGCGGGGCCGGCTACACCGTCATTACGCTGACGCACCAGGTGCTGGTGATCGCCCTGCTGGCCTATACGCCTTTCTCGAAGCTCTTCCACTTCCTCTTCCGGCCCCTGGCCGTCGCCGTGATGGTCTATCACGAGGCCTCCGGCGAGCAGCAGCACTGCCGGAAGTGCGGTGAAGCGTATGCGCCGGCCAAGCAGGTCGCCGACCTCAAGCAAGTTCTCGGCGAGAAATCTTTCTCCCAGCCCATTTTGGAGGCGCCGGTGCTGGACGCCGAAGCACTGGACCTGTGTCCATCCTGCAAGCGCGATTACCGGGCCCGCCGCTACATCAAGCAGTTGACGAGGGGGTTCGTCCATTGATTATTACGCCCAATACGCCCAACCTGGTCCGCCAGGGCGAAGATCTGATTCCTACGCACTGCTCCTTCTGCGGCATGCAGTGCGCCATGCATATGCGGGTCGACAAGGCGACCGGCCAGGTCGTGGGCGTGGAACCCCGGTACGACTTCCCCGTCAACGGCGGCCGGATGTGTCCCAAGGGCGTGCTCGCCTACCAGCAGATTAACCACCACGAGCGGATCCTGCACCCCATGATCCGCAAGAACGGCCGGCTGGAGCGGGCCACCTGGGACGAAGCGCTGGGCCTGGTCGCCGGCAAAATCCGGGATGTTCAGGCCAAGTACGGCAAGGACGCTGTCGGCCTCTATGGCGGCGTTTCCATGACCAACGAGAAGTGCTACGTGGCCGGCAAGTTCGCCCGGGTGGCGGTCGGCACGAAGAACATTGACTATAACGGCCGCTTCTGCATGAGCGCTGCCGCGGGCGGCGCCATGAAAGCCCTCGGCATCGACCGGGGCCTCTTCAACCCCTGGACCGACGTACTGCAAGCTGAAGCGATCATCCTGGCCGGATCCAATACCGCCGAGTGCCACCCCACCGCCATGGCCTACATTTGGGAGGCCCGGGACCGGGGCGCCAAGCTGATCGTCATCGACCCGCGCAAGACGCCCACCGCCCGGGTGGCCGACGTGCACCTGCAGCTGAAGCCCGGCACCGACTCCGCCCTGATCAACGGGCTCCTGTATGTCCTGATTGCCGAAGGCCTGGTGGACAACGAGTTCATCGCGCAGCGGACCAACGGGTTTGATGCCCTGCGCGAGCTGATCCTACGGGATTACGCCCCCGAAAAGGTATCGGAGATCACCGGCGTGCCGGCGGCCCTGATTTTCAGGGCGGCCCGCATGTACGGCAAGGCCGCAACCGGCATGGTGATGTATGCCCGGGGCGTTGAACAGCAGTCCAAGGGCGTTGAGAATGTGACGGACCTGATCAACCTGATGCTGGCCACCGGCAAGATCGGGCGCCCCGGCTGCGGCGGCGGCACGCTGACCGGCCAGGGCAACGGCCAGGGCGGCCGCGAGCACGGCCAGAAGGCCGACCAGCTGCCGGGCTACCGCAAAATCGACGACCCCGCTGCCCGCGCCTATGTGGCCAGTGTATGGGGCATCAAGTCCGATGAGCTCCCCGGCCCGGGCCAGTCGGCCTACGAGCTGCTGCAGGCCATGGGCGAGGAGCGTAATGAAGTCAAAATGCTCTTCCTCTACTGCTCCAACCCGATGGTCTCAGCGCCCAACGCCAACGAAGTCGACCGGTTCGTGGCAAACCTGGATTTCATGGTCGTCTCCGATTTCTTCCTCTCCGAGTCAGCCGAGAAGGCGGACGTGGTGCTGCCCGCCGCCGTCTGGGCGGAAGATGAAGGCACCACAACCAACGCCGAAGGCCGGGTCATCCGCATCAACAAGGCCCAGGAGCCTCTGGGGGAAGCCAAGCCTGACTGGTGGATCATGAAGGAGCTGGCCAAGCGCCTTGGCCGTGGCGAGTTCTTCCCATACGACAACCCCCGCGACATTTTCGCTGAGCTTCGCATCGCCTCCAAGGGCGGACCGGCCGACTACAGCGGCATCACCTACGAGCGGATCGAGGCCGAGAACGGCGTCTTCTGGCCCTGCCCGGAGGGTTCGACCGGCATGCCCCGCATGTTCGAGGAGCGGTTCGGCACCAAGGACGGCCGCGCCAACTTCCACGCCGTGGCCTACCGCCCGGCGGCCGAAGTGCCCGATCAGGACTTCCCGGTCTACCTGACCACCGGACGGGTCGTCTTTCACTACCTGAGCGGCGCCCAGACCCGGCGGATTCCGTTCCTCCTCGAGCAGTGCCCCGAACCCTATGTGGAAGTGCACCCCATTCTGGCCGGACGCCTGAGGCTGGAGAACGGCGGCAAGGCCCGCCTCACCACCCGCCGCGGCGATATGGTGCTCACTGTTCGCATCGCTGAAACGATCCGACCGGACACCGTCTTCGTGCCCTATCACTGGGGCAAGGATCTGGCCGTCAACCAGCTGACCAACCCGGCGCTCGACCCCGTCTGCCGGATGCCGGAATTCAAGGCCTGCGCCGTGCGGGTCGCAAAGGAGGCGTAGCCCGGTGCCTAAAGTACTTTTCATCGACTACGAACGCTGCATCGGGTGCAAATCCTGCGTGGCGGCCTGCGCCGAACTGCCGAGCCACCGGAAGAAGAGCCGCAACTACGTGGTGCCGCTGGCGCCCGGGGTTACTACGCAGACGATTCCCATGACCTGCTTCCACTGCAAGGACCCAGCCTGCGCCCGGGTCTGCCCGGCGGGCGCCATCAGCATCACGGCCCTGGGCACCGTCCTGTCCGCCGACGAGGAGAAGTGCGTCGGCTGCCGGAACTGCACCCTGGCCTGCCCGTTCGGCATCCCCAAATTCGATTTCAACGAAAACATCATGTACAAGTGCGACCTGTGCCACGAGCGGACCGGCGTCGGCAGTGCGCCCATGTGCGCTTCCGTCTGCCCCGCCCAGACCCTGCAGTGGGTCGAACTGGACGTGGCGATGGCCAAGCGGCGCTCCAAAATCGCTGCCAAAATCGTCGGTGATTTCCCCGTCTGGGGCGAGGACGAGGTTGAGACGCGCATCGTCTCCGCGGGCAGCTTCGGCGGCACAGGCGTCAGAGAGGAGACTCATCATGAATGACCCCAAGCGGCGCCGTAAGGATGGGCCCGGCGACCCGGTCCATCGCGATGAGAATCGCGGGGTAAACCGCCGGGGATTTCTGGGCATAGTAACAATGCTGACCGCCGGAATGGCGGCGGTCTCCGTGCCGGCCATGGCCCTGGTCAAGGAAGAGACCGGCAGCAAAGATGACCCCATGGTCGCCATCTGCAAGGTTGATGAGATACCGGTGGGCGGCGTGGTCAACTTTTCTTACCCGGACGCCCACAGCCCGGCCCTGCTGGTCCGGATTGCTACCGGCGAAATGCGGGCTTACAACAATAAATGCACCCACCTGGAATGCCCTGTCTATTACGTCAAGGGTGAAGATAAACTGCGCTGCCCCTGCCACGAAGGCGAATTCGACGTGGCGTCCGGCAAGGCCGTGGCCGGTCCGCCGAAGCGGCAGCTGACGGGCATTCGCCTCAGCGTGGCCGACGGCGTCGTCTACGCAGTGGGGAGGTACGGCGAGTCATGATGTGGCTGATCTGGGCGGGGGCCGCCCTGCAGATTGTGCTGTTCCAGCTTCTGATCTGGGCGCTGCAGTCGGGGAACCGTCCGCTGGCCGTCGGGCTGGCGGTGGCGCTTGGCGCCGTGGCCCTCGGTTTCGTAGTTTTGTATCGCCGGGACGTCTCCACGCGGTAATTTCGCCATCACACGGTCAACTCCGGGCGCCGGCGCCCGGAGTTTCCTATTTTCGCATCGGATGAAAGGACCGCGGCGTGGAGAGCATAATGCTCGGTCAACCAAAACAAAGAGGTGAGCGAGATGGGTAAGCAGCTTTCCCGCCTGATCGCCGGCCTGGCCCTCTCGGTGATGATGACGGCTTGCGCCCGGGTCCCCATGCAAACCCCGGGAGGAACGCCGGCAGCACCGGGGGGAACGACCGGCACGCATCAGGCACCTGTGACCCGGGGCGGTGTCACCGGCGACGGTACGACCGGTGCCGGTACGCCCGGGGCCGGCGGCCGGATTGGCGGCATTGGTGGAGGTGGCGGCGGCGCGATGATGGGCGCTGCCGGTACGACGGCCGCCGGTGGGGCGGATCTCGGCCAGCAGATTTCCTACTATGTAGCGGGGCTTGACGGCATCGGAGGCAACGCGGCGGGCGCCGCCGGAACCACCGGCTTGACCGGTGCCGGCGCCGCCCCCGGTACGACGGCAGCCGGTCGCAGCGTAGGCGTCTCCACATTGATCGTCGGCAATGTCGCCTACATCGGCATCGATCCGGCCACCATGGCTGGGGGCAACACAGGTGCCGGCGCTGGGCGGGTCACGTACGGCCCCGGCACCGTGCAGGGTGGCGGCGGCGGCATGTGGACCCCGGGTACTGTAGGTACTGCGGGCGCCGGCGGGGGATTTCATGCATTCCTACGGGACCGCGTGCGCACCCGCTTCCCGCAGGTGTCGGAAGTCTTTGTTACGACCGAGCCCGTCACCGTCTGGCGGATTGCCCGCGCCACAGCCGGCGGAACAACGACCGTCGATGCGGCAGATGTGATCATGGTGATTCGCACGATGACTCCAGGCACAACGAGGACACGGTAATGAACAAGAGCTCGCCCCGATCCGCGGGCGAGCTCCGTTTTCGCTCCCAGGAAAAACAGGTGAATGGGTTTAGAAGGGCCAGATGGTTGAGTTCTCCATCGGCTTCACTTTGTAGGAGCCGGACTTGGTCGAAAACGGCCAGATGGTCCCGTTTTCCGCAAAGGCGGTACCCGCGATTCCGAACAGCACTGCAGTCACCACGAGGACCGCAAACATCTTCCGCATGAGAAAATCCTCCCTTTCGCTGCCAGCGAAAATGATGCTCATCGAAGGGGGGCGCTAGGCCCCCGTTTGATCCCTATGTAGCTTTGCTTGATATATCTCTCGTCGGAGGGCACTTGCATCCTGCATGGGTCGAACATCGTCCTTCACTTTGAGCGACCAGGCGACGGCCTGATCGGCCATTTGCCCCGCGCGCCCCAGGTCGCCGAGGGCCAGTGCCACGTGCCCGGCCACCCAGAATGCATGGCTTACAACGCCAGGCGGTGCCGTCGCTTCAGCCTTGACAATCTCCTCGCAGAGATTGACAGCCCCGATGTGCTCTCCGCTAACCGCCTGCAGGTAGGCCCAACCGATGCGCTGGTGCCACCGGGCTGCAGGGGTCGTGCAGAGGTTTTCGGCCTCCGTCAGGGCAGCTTCCGCTGGCTCCACCCTGCCCATGAGGCAGCATAGCCACGCTGCATTTTGCAGGCACTGCCGCAGATAGTCCGGGAAATCGTTCTGGCGGAATTCCCGGGCGGCTGTGTCGTACGCACGTAGGGCGTCGTCGTACCGGCGTGCGCACCGGAACGTAAGGCCCAGGTTGTAGTGCGCCACGCCGTAGCAGACGGGCCGGAGCGCCTCGTACTCGGAAATGCCGTCGATAAATGCTTCGTAGTACTCCACCGCAGCCGAGTTGTCGCCGATTTCCCGCAGGAGGTTGCCCATAGCCAGCCGCACCTTGCCAAGAGATACGCCGCATGGGCCAGCCGCTTCAGCCAGCTCCAGGGCTCGCCGGGCTTGCCGGTAATCCGGCTCTGGGCGGAGCCTCGCAGTAAGGGCGCCGAGCAGGTGCACCTCGGCATCGGCAGGTCCCTCTGCCAGCAGCCGGTGGTATTCCCGCCAGGCATCCTCCAGCCTGCGGGCCTCGTAGAGCTGCCGCAGGAAATCCGAACGCTGCACAAAGACACCTCCCACGCTGGTGGTCGGTACACACATCCCCATTTTATTCCAATTCTGGTGCAAGTCAAGCGAACACACGTGCCATTCTTTCGCCACAAAACGGAAGCATGCGACAGCGCTGCGGTGTCGAATCGGGCCGGGCCGGATGCCAAAGGCCGTCCGGCCCGGCTCTGTCAGTCCCTAGAAGCTGATGGTGATGGTCCAGGTGCAGGGCCGGTGGCTGCAGTCGATGGTGATGGTGATCTTGACGCGCAGGGCCATCACCGGCTCACCGGCGTCATTGAACATCACCATGCGGTAGGTGCCGACCGAACTGCCATCGGTCGGTGTGATGTCATAGGCGAGCTCCGCCGTGATCTCCTCGCCGGGGGCAAGGATCACCGTAGTCGTGCCCGGCGCCGGCCGCTTGGAGCCCCTGGTTTCCAGCACAATGGGGGCGACGCGCGTGCGGCCGTCCTGACCTACGAGCTGGATATGACTCAGGTCGACCGCCTGCTCCCCCGTCCCCCGGTTGACGATGCGAACCGTGCCGATCCCGCGGCCCGCAGTCGACGATTCATCGCCGGCAAGCTGCTGGACGCCCACCAGGCTCATTTGCAGGCCGGTGGCGCTCTGGGCGAAGTCCAGCCTGGGCTGCGACGTAAGCGTCACGGTCCAGGTCTCCTGATTCCAGCCCACATCCGTCCCCATCGACTCCGCCAGGAACCGGACGGGCAGCAGTGTACGGCCGTCCATGATGATCGGCGGGACATCGCTTCTGACCCGGTTTCCGTCCAGGAAAAGGGAAACGACCCGGTACCCATTGTACCAATCGTCCGCAAAGGCCACCGAAGCCACACCGAGGACCAGAGCAACGATCGCCGCAACCCAGCGCCACTGACGTCGCATTTCCTTCAACCTCCCTTTTTATGTAAGCAGATCAAGTTTACCATTATTTGTCATTGATGTAAAGGAGCAGGCGCCGGCAATCGATCTGCCGGCGCCTGCCTTTGCTATTGCACCGATTTGAGTGCGGCGGTGACGACCCCGGTGGCGTCCCGCACCGCCTGGGCCGGGTTGCACGTGAAGATCTTCCGGTCCTTGAACCGGTCGACCTTGGCCACCGCCATGTCGACGGCGAAGATAATCAGGTCTGCGGCGGCGATCTCCGCCGGAGTCAGTTCGTTGCGCAGTCCCATGGAGCCCTGGGTCTCTACCTTGATGGTATGGCCCAGCCTGATTGCCGCCTTCCTGATCGCTTCGGCGGCCATATACGTGTGGGCGAGCCCAGCGGGACAGGCAGTGACGGCAACGATATTCATCGAACAGCGCCTCCCTGAAATTACGCAGCCTTATCTTCGGACGCATCCACCGGCAGGGACTTCTTGAGGAAGTTGACGAGGAAGGCGACCACCACAACGCCGGCCAGGACGGAGATGATGTAGCCGATTCGCTGGTCGACGACCGGCAGGACGATCAGACCGCCGTGCGGGGCGTGGTCAGCGGTCTTGAACAGGGCGCCGACTGCGCCCGCCACGGCGCCGCCGGCCATAATGGAAGGAATGACGCGCACAGGATCGACTGCAGCGAAGGGGATGGCGCCCTCGGTAATGCCGATGAGGCCCATCAGGAAGGCAGCGGTGCCGGCCTGACGTTCGTCGGGATTGTACTTCTTGGGGGCGAGCCAGGTCGCGAGGGCAAGGCCGAGGGGCGGGACGCAGATGGCCGCGCCGACGGGGCCCATGATCTCCGGGACGCCCTGGGTGATCATGAACGAACCGAAGGTGTAGGCCACCTTGTTGACGGGACCGCCCATATCAAAGGCGATCATGGCACCGAGCAGCAGGCCGAGCAGGACGGAGGAGCCGGTGCTCATGGTCTTGAGGCCTTCGGTCATGGTGTCGATGATCCACTTCATGGGTGCGCCAATGATGTACATCACAATCGCAACGATGGCAGTACCGAGGATCGGAATCACGAAGATCGGCATGACGGGCAGGATCACATCGGGTACCTTCAGCTTCTTGATCTGGGCGACGACCCAGCCGGCGAAGAGACCGATAACGATGCCGCCTAGGAAGCCGGTGCCCAGTTCCCGGGCAAGGACGCCGCCGATCATGCCGGGGGCGATGCCGGGGCGGTCGGCGATGGAGTAGGCGATGAAGCCGGCGAGGATGGGAACCATGAGGCTGAAGGCGTAGGCGCCCGTGTCAAGCATTTTCTTCAGGAACGGAATCGTGACCTCGGCGCCCTTCTCTCCGACGCCGGAGAAGGCGATGGCCGCAGCGATGAAGATGCCGCCCACGACGACGAACGGAATCATGTAGGAAACGCCAGTCATGAGCATCTGACGGATCGAAGGTCCCTGCTTCACAAACTAGCCCACCTTTCACAGATTGCTGTGCCCCATGGAACGGATGCGGGTGGTGATGGTCTGCAAGGCATCCTGGGCGGTGGCGGCCTCCAGGAGTGAGCGGCGGAAGCCATCCTCCAGCAGGAGCTGCGCCAGCGCGGCCAGGATTTCCAAGTGGTCTGTGGCGGCACCATTAGCGGGCACCGCCAGCAGGAAGATCAGTTGAACAGGTTCGCCGTCCCAAGACAGGTCCATGGTGCGGCCCAGGGCTACGGCCGGGCGCCGGACGGCGTCGGTTTTGCCGTGGGGAATCGCCACGCCCATGCCCACACCGGTGGAGGTCTGGGCTTCGCGGGCCTTTACTGCTGCGAGGTAGGCGGTCCGATCGGCCAGCACCCCGTGGACCTCCATCCGCTCGGCCAGCCGCCCGATGGCTTCAAACTTATCGGCGGCCCGCAAGTCCAGGTCGATGAGAGCAGGGTCGAAGACAGTGTCAAGTTCCACCACGAGTTACTCCTCCTCTACCCCGGAACCGTGCCGCGGATCCGGTCCAGGGCCTGGTCGTCGCTGATCAGCTGGTACAGCTCCCGGGTTACGGCCTCGACCAGGTCAGGCCGCCGGACATCGAGCGCCAGCATGAAAATCAGGTCGGCCGGTTCGCCGCTCCAGTCCACCGCCTGAGGCAGCACGCCCAGGGCGATGGCTGCCTCGCGGGTAAACTGGGCCTCGGCGTGGGGAATTGCCACCCCCTTGCCAATGGCGGTGGAAGTGGTCGCCTCCCGCTGGCAGACGGCCGTGTAGAATCCTTTCGTCACGTGGCCTGCATCCAGCAGAGCCCGGGCGAGATCCGTAATGACGCCCTGCTTGGACGCAGCCCTGGTACGGACGTGCAGGAGGCGTCCCTCCAGCAGTCCCCGTAGCGTCAGGAGCGGGTCCGGGGCGACGGTGGCTTTCGCGGCGGCCGCGTGTGCGGCGCCCCCCAGGAACCGGGCGAGCCGCTGCACATCCTCCTCGCGCAGGAGCGGGTGGACCCGCACCACGGGTGTGAGGCCTGCTGCCACCGGAACGGTCGCGATGATCAGGTCGATGCCCTGCCGGATCAGGTCCGCTTCGGTAATCGCGAGCGACGGGACCAGCCCGGCGATTTCGAGATCCGGAAAATGGGTTCGGAGCTTGGAGGCGACCAGCTGGGCGGTGCCCAGCCCGCTGCCGCAGACGACCAGCACCCGCCGGCGGGTGCGGCTCCGCTCTACGGCGGCGCCGAGGTGCATGGCCAGGTATCCGACTTCTTCTTCGGTCACGGAGACCGATTCGGTCTCTTCGATGATGGCGGCGGCCATCCAGGCGACGCCCATGAACGAGGGGTAAGAGCGCTTGAGCTCATCGAGGACCGGGTTGCGCAGGCCCAGCCCATGCTTGAGCCGGTTGATGGTCGGGCGCAGATGGAGCGCGAGGCCGGTCAGCAGCTGCAGATCTTCTTGTAGGGGCAGATCCAGGGCCTTTTCGGCGAGAGCCACGATGCGTTTCGCGAGAGCCAGCACTCCGCGGTCGAGGCTGGATAGGGTGGACTGGAGCTCATCGGGCCGGGACAGGTTGGCCTGAACCTTGGCGCCGAGCAGGTGGAGCGATATGTACCCGATCTCGTCCTCCGGAAAGACGAGGCCAAGGGCGGCGGAAAGCCGGTCGGTCATCTGCCGGGCCAGCTCATATTCGCGTTTGGCGGCGAACTCTTGCATCTGGACGGGGGTCATCCGAACTTCCTTGCCCTGTTGCATGCGTGCAACAGTGACCGCCAGATGAACGACCAGTCCGGCGTAGGCCTCATCGCTGAAGCGGAAGCCCATGGAGGATTCGGTCATGCGGACCGCTTCCTCCAGCATGGTGATCTTCAAGCCCGGGAACAGGACGGCGAGTTCGGCGATGGAGCCGGCGTCGAGGCGGGTGTCGCTTTGTGGTTCCCCGATCTCCCGGAGGTATTCGGCGACGGCACGGCGCCAGGCGGATTCCGGGCCGGTCAGTTCGACGCCCTGGCGCGGGCGCCGGTGCAAGATGAGCCCCCGGGCGGCGAGCCAGCGGGCGACGCCTTCCACATCCTTCTGAATGGTAGCCCGGCTGAAGAAGAGCCGGTCGGCCATGGCCTGCAGGGTCGTGGGCCGGCCTTCGGTCAGGAGCAGACCGATTAGCCTGCGCTGCCGTTCGACGGGCGACAGAGTGACCATGTCGCCCCGGGAAGCGCCCCCGGCCTCGGCGGCGAGGAGCGTACGGGCCTGGGGCTCCGCCTCCAGCCAGATGCCTCTGCGGGGCTGCCGGTGCAGGCAGGCGCCGGGAACCTTGGCAAGCCAGGCGTCCATCCGGTCCAGGTCTTCCTGCAACGTCCGGCGTGATACCCTGACCCGATCAGCCAGGTCGGCGAGCGTCGTGGGCTCCTCGCGGGAAAGGAGCTCCGAAAGCACCATGCGCAAACGCCCATCCACGTCGTGGTCCGCCCTCCTTATGGCCCGATACCATCGTAGCATCCGTCTGAAAAGGGGGTAAAGTTATGCATTTTCACAGTGATATGTGGCAAGGTTAGACGAATGGGCTCGACTTTCCTGTCCCGCAAGGTTGGGAGGGCGAAGGACCCGTGCGCAGTCTGCCTTGACCGGGGGCAAGCAGGGAGGATATACTCGGGCCAGAGTCGTAGCGGTAAGGGGGCCGACCTGCCAGATGATCGAGCGGAGTTTCACGCTGACCAATGCGAGCGGGCTGCACGCCCGGCCTGCATCACTCTTTGTGCAGACCGTTCAGAAGTTCCCGGGCACCGATGTGTTCGTGAAGAAGGGTCCCAAAGAAGTGAATGCCCGGAGCCTCCTGTCCGTCCTGTCGCTGGGCGCCGGGGCCGGGGCGGAGATCGCCATCCGGTGCTCGGGCCCGCAGGAGACTGAGGCGATGGATCTGCTGGGCCGGCTGGTGGAGAGTGGCTTCGGTGAGTAAATGACCCGCGCTGCCCGCTTCCGGGGTAGCGCGGGTCATTTGTTAGTGGCCGCACCCACTGGCGGGCTGCGGACCCCTGGTGACCGGACCTTTGCGCCCTCGTGGTGAACTGGTGGCAGCCCGGGGCCGAGAGTTTGACGGTGCCTTGCCCTAAGAGAAGGAAGTAGTCGTGTTCGAGGCGTCGGGGCATCTCACGTTTGGTGCTGAAGGTGAACAGCGGCGAGGCGCTGGCGGCGGCGAACTGAAAAACGGAGCGCCGGCAGTACCGGCGCTCCGTTTGTTTGCGGTCCTTGGGGGCCGTGATGCGGTTGTCAGTTTTTACAAGATTTCTCTGGCGGAAACCTTGTACGAATTGACAACTGAACGCCCAACGGGACAGGGAGCTACCCCTACCGGGTAGGAAAACCTGCCTTTTCGCTGGGTTTTGTGGGCGAGATCGGGTTGGAGCGGCGGTCAGGGCCTCGTCTCGCGGTGCAATTGTCAACTTATCCAAGCTCGGCCGGATGCTGGGCTTGTAAGAACCGACAACCGGGCGCGTGGGGCGGCGAACCCACAATGGCATCTTCGGGGGTATTCCCCGTGGATGGCTCTAGAGGCCCAGCATGTCGGTCAGGCGGAGGAGCGATTCACCCAGCCGCCTGGCGGTCGCCGGGTCGAGTTCCTTGCGCACCGTCAGGTCCTGGGCTTCCAGGGTGAAGAAGACCCTGCCGCCCGAGAGGCTGAGGCGGATGATACCGTTGCCGGCAGGAATCTCGACGGGCAGGCCGGTCATGGACGCAGCCCGGGAGGGCGCCGGGGTCGCTACCGGCTCGGGGGCGGGCACCGCCGGCTCGGGGGCGGGCGCCGCCGGCTCGGGGGCGGGCGCCGCCGGCTCCGGGGCGGGCACCGCCGGCTCCGGGGCGGGCACCGCCGGCTCCGGGGCGGGCACCGCCGGCTCGGGGGCGGGCGCCGCCGGCTCGGGGGCGGGCGCCGCCGGCTCCGGGGCGGGCACCGCCGGCTCCGGGGCGGGCACCGCCGGCTCCGGGGCGGGCACCGCCGGCTCCGGGGCGGGCACCGCCGGCTCGGGGGCGGGCGCGGGATGCACGGTTAAACCCGCCTTGCGGGCGCGCGCAGCCTCCTCCGCGCGCCGCCTCTGCCCCAGCAACTCTGCAAACTCATGCGCTACGTCCAGCAAAAAGGCGTCCACATCATCCGCATCGTACCCGCGCGTCGCGCGCCCAAACCGCTTGAGCCGCACCTCATCCGGCGAGGTCTTGACCTCCCCGTCGCCCTCTAACAGCGATTTGAAATCAATAATCACCTGGTCGAGGAATTCATCGACCTGATCCCGATTATATCCCTTCCAGGCGTTCTTGAACTCCTTATTATAGATATCTAGCGGCGTCAAAGCCATGGCGGTCTGCCCCTTCCGCGGTCAGGTCTATCAGCAGAAGTGTGTTTCGTGATCATCAAGGCAATTCCTGCCGCGGACGAAAGACACCAAAAAGGGCGCCCTGGTCAGGGCGCCCTGCGGGAGCACAAGATTTATGACTTCGGTGGGAACACCTCCCTGGTCGTAGTCTGCAAGCACTGCGGATCCTGATCCAAGGGAGTCCCCTCCTTCCGGTATGTTCCCCGCTCTGGTTGGTTCAGCGGGTTGTATCTGTATTGTAAGCCAATATCCTCCTGGCAGCAAACTCCGCTAATAGTCCTGTAAGCTCATCAGAACTGATTATCACGGTGTTGCTCACGATCTCTTTTTGTACCATTTGGGTCTAAAATCTTTTTCGGTGTAGTACTCTGCGAGAGGTGAATTGTGAAAGAGATAACTGCCAAAATACCAGGCAAATCACCCCTGGAGGCCTTTCACCGGCCGTAATTGCCCTTGACCGCCCAGGGGGCAAATCGGTATTTTGGAGTCAGTTGGCACTCAATAGACAAGAGTGCTAACAACAAGGTCAATCGCTAGCAGGAGGGAGACGCAGACGTATGAGTACGATTGCAGCCACCCAAATCAAGCCGCTGGCCGACCGGGTGTTGGTCCGGCCCATCGAGCAGGAGGAGCGGACGAAGGCAGGCATTGTCCTGCCTGACACGGCCAAGGAGAAGCCCCAGATGGGCAAGGTCCTGGCCGTCGGCACCGGCAGGCTTCTGGAGAACGGCGAACGGCAGCCCCTGGACGTCAAGGAAGGCGACCGGATTCTCTTCAGTAAGTATTCCGGTACGGAGATCAAGGTCGACGACGAGAAGCTGCTGCTGATCAGCGAACGGGACATTCTGGCCATTGTGGAGGGGTAAACGGATATGCCTGCCAAGACGATGCTGTTTGACGAAGAGGCCCGCCGGGCGCTGGAACGCGGCGTCGACAGGCTGGCCGACACGGTGAAAGTCACCCTCGGTCCGAAAGGCCGCAATGTCGTGCTCGACAAGAAGTTCGGCGCCCCCTCCGTCTGCAACGACGGGGTCACCATCGCCCGGGAGATCGAACTGGAAGATCCCTTTGAGAACATGGGCGCCCAGCTGGTCAAGCAAGTCGCCACCAAGACCAACGACGTCGCCGGCGACGGCACTACCACCGCGACTCTCCTGGCGCAGGCTATCGTCCACGAGGGCCTGAAGAACGTCACCTCCGGCGCCAACCCGATGCTGATCAAAAAGGGTATCGAGATGGCCGTCGCAACTGCCGTCGAAGAGCTGAAAAAGAACTCGATCAAGGTCGAAGGCCGCAAAGCGATCGGTGAAGTCGGCGCCATCTCCGCCAACGACCCGGAAATCGGCAACCTCGTCGCCGACGCCATGGAGAAAGTGGGAAAGGACGGCGTCATCACCGTCGAAGAGTCCAAGACAATGCTGACCGAAATGGAGACGGTCGAAGGCATGCAGTTCGACCGGGGCTACATCACCCACTACATGGTGACCGACACCGAACGCATGGAGGCCGTGCTCGAGGAGCCGTATATCTTGATCACCGACAAGAAGATTTCCTCCGTACAGGATCTGATTCCGGTGCTGGAGAAGGTCGTTCAACACGGCAAGCCTCTCCTGATCATTGCGGAGGATGTCGACGGCGAGGCGCTGCCGACGCTGGTCGTCAATAAGCTGCGCGGCACCCTGAAGGTCGCCGCCGTCAAGGCACCGGGCTTCGGCGACCGCCGCAAGGCGATGCTGGAAGATATCGCGATCCTGACCGGCGGCCGGGTGATCAGCGAAGAGCTGGGCCGCAAGCTGGAAAGCGCCGCTGTTGGAGACATGGGCGTGGCCCGCCAGGTCCGGATTGAAAAGGAGAAAACCACCATTATCGATGGCCGCGGCGCCATGGATGAGATCAAGGCCCGCATTGCCGCGATCCGGCGCCAAATCGAAGAGACGACCAGCGACTACGACCGGGAGAAGCTGCAGGAGCGGCTGGCGAAGCTGGCGGGCGGTGTGGCCGTCGTGCGGGTGGGCGCCGCCACGGAAGTGGAACTGAAAGAGAAGAAGCTGCGCATCGAGGACGCCCTGAACGCCACCCGGGCCGCTGTGGAAGAAGGGATCGTCGCAGGCGGCGGCGTCGCATTCCTGCAAGTCCAGCCCGCCCTGGCGGAACTGGCCAAGACCCTGACGGGCGATGAAAAAGTGGGCGTGCAAATCGTCTACCGGGCAATCGAGGAGCCGGTCCGGCAGATCGCCATCAACGCCGGCGCCGAAGGCAGCGTCATCGTGGAGCGAATTAGGCACCTGCCCACGAACCACGGCTACAACGCCCTCACCGGCGAGTACGTCGACATGATCGCCGCCGGCATCGTCGATCCGGCGAAGGTGGCGCGCAGCGCTTTGCAGAATGCGGCCTCCATCGCTTCGATGGTGCTGACCACCGAAGCGGCGGTCACGGAGAAACCGGAGCCCAAAAAGGCTGCCCCGCCAATGCCCGGCGACATGGACTGATGAACTCAGGCCCCCCGTAAATGGGGGGCTTGAACTTTTTCCACGGTTCTCGCATCATGATGATCGAAACAACGATGTAAGGAGCCGGCGCGCAAGAGCATGGAAATCATCACGTACTCCCTCCGGGCGGGAGAGAAGAACTCCGATCAGTACTACCGGGATGTGGCGTCATTTACGGATGAAGTGCTGGCGGAATGCGAGGCCCATATCGGCCCCCTGGTCGATGCCTTCCGTGGCCCCGCCGCCCGGGAGGAGCACATGCTGGAACTGCTGACCTTGGGTACGCTCTGGCACATATACAGCGACGACGCCGAAGACCTGGGCGCCCTGTCGGCAGCGGTGCTGACGCGCCTGGCAGAGTGGCGGCAGGAGTCGAAGGCGCTCAAACCGGCCATCGACTGGGCCCGGGGCATTCTGTCCACGCTGCTCTTGGAGCCGGAGGACGACCCCATGACCGGCTGCTTCTGCGTGGAAAGCCTGGACAAGCTGCTGGACTGGCTCGCCGCCACCGGTGAGTTCCGCCAGGAAGTGCAGCACCTGCAGCCCTGGCGGGACTACTTCAGCACGCTTCCCGAAGCCGAAACCGCCGACCAGCTCGTGACGGTGGTCGCCCTGGCCATCTGGTTCGAGAAGCGGAGCGAAGAGGCCCTGGGGCGATACACCGAAGGCGTGGAGCGGTTCCTGGCCGAGGAGTTCCCCTGCCATCGCTGGCGGGAAGATGTGATCTTCACCGGACGCAAGCGGGTGGAGTACCACCTGAACATGGTCGGGGCGGAGGTCATGAACCGGGCGTTCCGGGCCGGCTTCCTCGCCAGACCCCGCAGGGTGGTGCTGGTGCCCGCCTGCATGCGGGCGCTGCCGGGCGAGGAGTGCAAGGCGGGGGAGTCGGGCATGGGACTCAAGTGTGCGGACTGCGAACCGAAATGCCGGGTCCACCAGCTTACTCAGCTGGGCGAGAAGTACGGTTTTGGAGTCCGGATTCTCCCGCACGAGTCCGACTTCACGGCGGGCAGCAGCGGGGCGGCCGGCACGGGGGAGATGGCCATCGTCGGGGTAGCGTGCGTGACGAACCTGGTGGCGGGCGGCTGGAAAGCCCAGTCGCTGGGCTTGCCGGCCCAATGCGTCCTGCTGGACTATGCCGGGTGCCGCAACCACTGGGACGAGGAAGGCATCCCAACGGACATCAACTTCGGGCAGCTGAAGCGAGTGCTCGGCATCAACTGAGAAGTGCAATAGGCTGGCAGGCCCATCCGGACTCCGGGTGGGCCTTCTCGCGGCGGAGCCTAACGCCCCCGCCGAGCGGGGAGAGCTGGCCCTGGGGCTGGGGCGGCTGCTGCTGAACGTGCAGCTGGAGCGGTGACAAATGGCGGGCGCCAGGCCGATTTGCCTGGCGCCCATGCTAATTCACCACTGCTGATGGAGCTGTCCGAATTGATCCGGCGTGGCGGTGGCGACAGGGTTCGCCAGCGTTCCGCCGGCGCCGGCGTCGGCAGCGGCCATCGCAGTGGCCGTCGCTTCGCCGTTGATGAGGCCGCGCACGGCGGCCTCGCGCTGCCGCATAACCTCGGCGGCGCCGTCGTAGCCGGGGGCGGTGGCTGAGGCGGTGTGGCGGTCGAAATCTGCCATGTGTGGAGGTCCTCCTGGGTTGTAAGTCTTGGGCTATTGTGCCCACTTTACAGGAGGGACGCCGGCGTGATAGCGTAGTGGCGGATGAAAATGACAAGGAGGTGCAGGCTGTGCGCAACCCCGTCTGGCTCGTGCATGAGGCGCTGGCGATGCTGGCAACGGGTGGGGAGGGGGAAAGTATGCCCTTTTGGGCCTTGTGCGCACCTCTTTCCCGGCGATAAATCCGGGACTCACGGCTAGAAACCCCCGGCCGTGGCAGAGGCAAAGCCTATGCCACGGCCGGTTTATCATTGCAGCGAGGTGTTCTACCCATGGTTCGGGACCGCGTTCAACGCAACCTATGGACGATTACTGTCGCCGGGGGAGTCTCCCGGTTTGGCGACCACTTTCAGACCCTGGCCGTCACCAGCCTGACATACGCGCTCACCCGCTCGCCCATGGCGGCGGCGGTCGCGATGGCCATGACCGGCATTCCCTATGTGCTTTGGGCAGGGTGCGCGGGCCGGGCGGCGGACCGCCTGAATTCCCGCCGGGTCTTCGCAGTGACCAATCTGCTTCGGTGCCTGCTGACCCTGCTGTTCATTCCGACACAGAACCCATACTTGATCTTCGCCCTGAACTTCGCAGGGAGCAGCATCGGGGCATTTATGGCGCCCGCCCGGGCCAGACTGCTGCGCCAGCTGGTGGGCAAGGAGAACCTGATGAAGGCCAACGCCCGGCAGTCGACCATCACCGGAGCGGTGGAACTGGTTGGGCCGGTGGTGGCGGGGTTCTTTCTGATGCAGGCCGGCCCCGGCTGGGCCTTTCTGATCAACAGCCTGAGCTACCTGGCGCCTGCGCTGGCGATGGCATTGGTGGCGCCGGTGGAAGAAAATTTCCCGCCGCCGCAGGCCCCGGACGGGGTGCCCGCACAGAGCGCCTGGGCAATTTTGAGAGCCCACCCAGAGATCGTCGTGCTGCTGGTCGGCAACGCCATCTTCCAGCTGGGCATGTGGGCGACCAACGCCCTCTTCTACCCTTTCGTCGCCGACGTGCTCCACCGGGGGCCCGACGTGCTGGGCTGGTCGATTTCGGCCTACTTCGGCGCCAGCCTGATTACCGGCCCGGCCATGGAGCGCTGGGGCAAGCGCCTGCGGCGGAACAACCTGATGTTCCTCGGCTTCGCGTTCGCGACACTGGTCTGGCTGGGCTACACGTTTGTCTACAACGTCCCGCTGATGCTGGTGCTGAGCGTCTTTGACGGCATCGTCTTCACGTTGGCCACGATCCTCTTCAATACCCGGGTCCAGGAGGACGCGCCGGGGCACGCCCTGGGGCGGGTCTTCGCCGCTGCCACCGCCTGGCAGGAGACGGCTTGTTTCGTAGGCATGCTGGGGGGCGGCTGGCTGGCAACGGCCTGGGGTATTCTGCCCGGCATGCGTTTCTTTGCCGTCCTGACGCTGGCGCTGCTGGCGCCCCTCCCCTTCCTCGCCGTCTGGCTCTGGGGCAGCACAGGGAATCGGCAGCGCCCCACGAAAGACTTCTGGCACCGCACCTTCAAGGCAGATTCCACACAGGGAGGAACACCGACATGACTGCGTTTGTCGATCTGCGCAGCGATACCGTCACGCGCCCCACCCCCGCCATGCGACGGGCCATGGCTGATGCCGAAGTCGGCGACGACGTCTATGGGGAAGACCCCACCGTCAGCCGGCTGGAGCAACTGGCCGCCGCCAAGGTCGGGAAGGAAGCGGCGCTCTTTGTCCCGACCGGGACAATGGGCAATCAGATCGCCGTCATGACCCACACGGCCCGGGGCGATCAGGCGATTCTCGATGTGGATTCGCACATATACCAGGCGGAAGTGGGCGGCCTGGCGGTCCTGTCCGGCGTACAGGCACGCACCCTGAAGAACCGGGACGGCTGCCTAGACCCGGCCGAGGTGGAGGAGTTCATCTGGCCGGAGGATATCCATTTCCCACGGCTCAGCCTGGTCTGCCTGGAGAACCCGCTGAACGACGCGGGGGGCATCGCCGCGCCGGTGGCGGCGATGGAAGCCGTCTGCGCCGTGGCCCACCGGCACGGGCTGGCGGCGCATCTGGACGGCGCCCGCGTTTTTAACGCAGCGGCGGCCCTGGGCGTCAGCGCCGCTGATGTGGCCCGCCCCTTTGACTCGGTCATGTTCTGCCTGTCCAAGGGGCTCTGCGCCCCCGTTGGCTCCATGGTGGCCGGGCCGGCGGCCTGGATTGCCCGTGCCCGCAAGCACCGCAAGCTCCTGGGCGGCGGCATGCGGCAGGTCGGGGTGCTGGCGGCGGCGGGCATCGTAGCTCTGGAGCAGATGGTAGACCGCCTCGCCGAGGACCATGCCAACGCCCGTCGCCTGGCCGACGGCCTTGCGACGGTTCCTTTTATCACCCTGGATCCGGCGCGCGTCGATACGAATATGGTCTTCATCCGCTACCGCAAGCCGGGAAAGACCGCCGACGACCTGGTGGAGGCCCTGGCGGAGCGCGGCGTGCGCGTAGGTGCCGTGGGTGCCGACCGGCTCCGCCTGGTGACGCACCACGACGTACCGGCGGACGCCATTCCCGCCGTGCTGAAGGCTTTCGGTCAGGCAGTCTGAGTGCACGGGCGCCCAGGGGGAATACATAACATGCCAGGGAGTCCTCAAGGAAGAGGTGTCAACTGGCATGCAGATGCCCATGCCCATGGGTGCGCCCGTGCCCCTGCCCGCTCAGGTGACCGGATCACTCTCCCGCCTGCAAGGTCAGCTCCAGGCGGCGAACCCTGCCGTCCAGAACGCCTACGCGCTGCACTGGCTCGCCATGCGGGAAGCCGGCTTCGTGCCGGAGTTCCAGCGATTTACCCAGCACATGCTCTGGGGGGCGTACGGGACACTGGCCCTGAACGGGCTGCTCCGCCACGCCCTGTCCGGGCGCGCCACGCCGGAGGTGATGGCGGGCGTGGTCGATCAGCTCAACCTGTTGCAGGAGCACTACGGCGGGGCGGCTCAGTCCCTGCGGGAGTTCCTGCAGCGGCCTGAAGCGCAGGATTTCGCCGCCGTCGGGCCCATGGTCGCCGCCATGCGGCCCCTGGATACGGTCTATCAGGCCGTTCAGCAGCCCGCGCAGGCGGTAATGGGCAACCTCCGCTGGCGTCAGGGACCCCTCCTGGACCTGCCGCAGATTCGGGCTGCGGTGTTCGAGCAAGCGCCGCAGGGCGGGGAGGCCGGTGCAGCTGCGGAGTAGAATGGAAGGGCCGGGGGAGCATCTCCCCCGGCCACCTCACTCTTCGTCCCAGATCCGGGCCAGTTCCGCCTCGTCGACGTCGAACAGCGCCTGGTGGGGCGGGAGCGGTGTCTCCCGCATCCACTCAGGCAAGCGGTCCGTCTCCCTGCCAAGACCGGCGGCCCGATTGAAGGCCACCTCCCGCTTCAGCGCATCCAGCGCCAGCGCCTGCACCTCGCTCCAGTTCCAGTTCTCGCCCAAGCGTGCGGCGAAGAATCCCTCGAAGGCATCGGGAGAAAGGTCCGAAACGCCCCGGGCAAAGGCGCAGAAACCGAGCATGTCCATCGCCATATTGGCAATCTGCACAGTCCGGCTGAGGGCCACCTTCCCGGCCGGGTCAAGCTGATCTGTCTTTGCTGCGATGGTGTTGCCGGCGGTGTGATCGGCCCCCATGGGCGACGTAACGTACGTCACGCCGTTGCCCTTGATGGCGCGCGGATCATAGGCGGCAAAGGTCTGCCCCTTGACGACCGGCACCTCCCGCACGCCATACGTGCGCCCCACGTGAGCGGCGCCGCCGCCGAGGATCCGGCCCAGTGGAGTTCCGCGCCGAATCTCCTCGTCCAGCAAGTGGGCAACGCCATGGGCATCGCCGAAGGGCAGTACCCCGGCCTGCATGGCCACGCCAATGGCACCGGCGGTCTCAATGGTGTCCGAGCCGAGGTCATTGCAGAGCCAGGTGTACCGCGCGATCCAGTCAAAATCGGCGATCTCCATATTGGATCCGAACAGGGCGTTGGTCTCAAACTCCATCGACGAGGCGATCTCCCGCCCCTTGCTGTCGGGGAAAACGTTGGAACAGCGAATGACACAGCCGGCCATGCAGGAATGGGTGGGCGTACCTTCGCCGCCCCGTTCGAGAATCGTCTCACGCATCGTAATGCCGCTGATCTTGTCCACCTGCTCGAACTGGCCCCGGGCGAAATTGCGGGTAGGTAAGCCGCCCAGCTTGTTGACCAGCTCCAGCGTGGCCGCCGTACCGAACGTGGGGTAACGCTCTTTGGTGGCCGGCAGCGTCTGCAGGCCTTGATTGTACGTCTTCTGCGACTGCTTCCACAGCTCGGGGTCCACGGCCCGCAAGGGATGGCGGGCGTCACCCAGAACGACCAGGGCCTTGAGCCCCTTGGCGCCCATAACGGCGCCCAGCCCACCGCGAGCGGCCAGCCGTGACGGTCGGCCTTCCCGGTCCGTGTTGCCAATGCCGGCGATGCTCATGCGCATCTCGCCGGTGGGGCCGATCAGGGCCAGGGCGGCGTCGCGCCCGTACCGCTCGAAGAGGCGCTTCGCCGTTTCGAAGCTGCCAATGCCGGTCAGATCGGCCGCCGCCTCAAGGCGCGGGTTACCGTCCGCATCGACTACGAGCACGACCCAATCGCCCGCAGGCCGCGCCCCCTCCACCACCACCGCCCGGTATCCGGCCTGCGCCAGGTAGAGGCCTGTTTCGCCGCCGGCGTTCGCCTCCTTGATGCCGCCGGTCAGCGGGCTCTTGGCGCCCACAGAGATCCGGCTGGAGCTCGAAAGCGTGGTGCCGGAGAGCAGGCCGGGGGCAAAGACCAACCGGTTATGCGGTCCCAGCGGGTCGGCCAGCGGGTTCACCTCGTCGGCGACAATCCGGCTGGTCAGAGCACGGCCGCCCAGGAACTTATATGCTTCAGGCAGCGCCTCGCTCCTGAGGAAACTCTCGGTCAGGTTGACGCGTAAGAGCTTGTTCATCTAGAATCCTCCTACATGCCCAGGTAGGCTTTCCTTACATGGTCGTTCCCCAGGAGGTCACGGCCGGCACCTTCCAGCACCAGAGCGCCGTGTTCCAGGACGTAGCCGCGGTTGGCCAGTTCAAGCGAGTGCTGAACGTTCTGCTCCACCAACAGCACTGTGACGCCTTCCCGGCTGATCTGAGCGACGAGGTCCAGCAGTTGTTCGACGATTACCGGGGCCAGCCCAAGCGAAGGCTCGTCCAGCATCAGCAGCTTCGGCCGGCTCATCAGCGCCCGGCCGATGGCCACCATTTGCTGCTCGCCGCCGGAAAGGGTGCGGGCGACCTGCTTCTGCCGCTCGTGGAGCTTCGGCAGCAGCGTGAAGACCCACTCAAGCGTCTGGGCACGCTGCCTGCGCGCCTCAGGCGTAAAGGAACCGAGGAGCAGGTTTTCCGCCACCGTCATAATCGGGAAAAGCCGGCGGCCCTCCGGCACCTGGACGATGCCCAGCGGCACCCGTTCGTGGGGCTCCACCCGGGTGATGTCGCGGCCCTGAAACTTGATCGTCCCGTTCTTGGGCATGAGCAGCCCGGAGAGCGTCTTCATCAATGTCGTCTTACCGGAGCCATTGGCGCCCACGATGGTGACGACCTCGCCCTCCTCCACCCGGAGCGACACGTCGCGCACGGCGGAGACATCCCCGTAGCTGACGTCGAGGTTACTGACTTCCAGCAGCAGCGGCATATTTCTCCCCCAAATACGCTTTAATGACGGTCTCGTTGCGGGTGACTTCCATGGGGGTGCCTTCGGCGATCTTGACCCCGTGGTGAATCACGTGGACGTTTTCGCACAGGGCCATGACCGCTTGCATGACGTGCTCGATCATCAGGATGGTGACGCCCTGCTCCCGGATAGTCCGGACCAGCTCCACCGCCTCCCCCACTTCCCGGGGGGTTAGGCCGGCCAGCACTTCGTCGAGCAGGAGCAGCTTCGGGCCCGTCGCCAGTGCCTTTGCCACTTCGAGCCGCTTGCGGTCCACGATGGTCAGGGACTTGGCGAGCGCGTCCCGCTTCTCGTATAGCCCGGTCAGCTTCAGGACCTCCAGGGCGGACCGTTCGGCCTCAGCCGTACGGTTGGTGCGGGCGAAGGCGCCCACCGTCACGTTGTACAGCACGGACTTGCTGGCAAAAGGCTTGACGACCTGGAATGTCCGGGCCACGCCCCGCTTGCACAAGTCGTATGGCTTCAGACCGTCGATGCGCTTACCTTCGAACCAGATCTCACCGCTGGAGAGCGTGTGAAAGCCGGAAATCAGAGCGAAGAGTGTGGTCTTGCCGGCACCGTTCGGACCGATGACGCCCGTGATCGAACCCTGCTCGACCGAAAGGGAGACATCATTGGTGGCGATGAGGCCACCGAACCGCTTGACCAGGTTCTTGGCTTCCAGAATCACCACCGGCCTCACCTCCCTGTCTCTGCGGCTGCCCGGCTGCGGTTCACTACCCGGGCCAGTTTCCGCACGCCGGCCATCAGCGGGTCAATCAGGCCCTGCGGCTTGTACAGAATCGCGACCATGACCCCGATGCCGTACAGAATCAGATGGATGCCCAGGAGCGAGCCACCCAGTTTCGCCCGGGTCAATTCTCCCAGAGTGGTGAGCAGCACGCCGCCGAGCACCGGCCCCAAGACGGTGCCGCGCCCGCCGACGATGGCCAGCAGCACCATTTGCGACGAAAGGTCCGCACCGGCGATGGCCGGCGGCTCCAGGAACCGGACCAGCTGGGCGTAGAACGTGCCGCCCAGGGCCGTAAAAAAGGCGCTGATGGCCGCGGCCTGCAGCTTGGCGATCGCCGTGTTGCTGCCAAGGGCCTGGGCCGCCTCTTCATCTTCGCGCAGAGCAGTCAGGTAGTAGCCCAGCTTGCTGCGGTCGATATACCAGGAGACGAGCACCACCAGCACGAGCATCCCGAGGATGACGTAGTAGTACGGGGCCTTGCCCATGAACTGCATCAGGGAGGGCATGTTCCCCTTCAGGGGCACCATCAGCCCTTCCGCACCGCCGGTGTCCCACTTGCCCACATGCTTGGTCGACTCCAAAATGACCCGGAACCCTTCGGCAAAGGCGACCGTGGCCAGGGCGTAGTAGGCGCCTCTCAGGCGAAAGGTCGGCATGCCCACGAGGACTGCGATGATGGCAGCGATCAGGCCGCCTACCAGCATGCCCACCCACGGAGTCAGTCCGGTGTGAATGAACAGCAGGGTCGACGTGTAGCCGCCAATGGCCGCGTAGGCCGAGTGGCCCAGCGACAGCTGACCGGCAAACCCGCCCACGATGTTCCACGACGAGGCAAGGAAAGCGTAGAACAGGATCATGATGACCGTGTGCAGATAGTACGGCTGCGTGAGGAAAAGTGGCACGGCCGCCAGGGCCGCCACCGCCCCAAAGCCCCAGATTGCCTGACCCTTTATGGACAACAGCGACACCTCGCTTTACGAGTCGTATGGCGAGCCGAAGAGGCCGGACGGCTTGATGAACAGGAAGACCAGGAAACCGTAGTTGATCAGGACCTGGGTCCACGTCGCCTCCATGAACTGGGCTGCCACCGACTCCACGACGCCGATCAGCAGGCCGCCGACGAGGGCGCCCGGCACGCTGCCAAGGCCGCCGAGCACGACGGTGATGAACGCCCGGGTGCCAAAAATCTGGCCCACCGAGGGCTGTGCGTAGTAGAACGGAATCAGTACCACGCCTGCTACGCCCAGCAGGGCGACGCCGGCACCAAAGGCAATGTCATAGATTTTGTAGACGTTGATGCCCATCAGGGATGAGGCTGACCGGTCCTGCCCGACCGCCCGCATGGCCCGACCGGTCTCGGTATGCTTGAGGAAGAGATGGAAGACGCCGCCCGCCGCAAACGTAATCAGGAAGGCGTAGAGGCGGGCCGCTGAGACGCTCACGGATCCGAGGTGGTACGTCACGCCCGTCATGCTGGTCTTGGCGGTCAGGTAGTCCCCGCCGAAGACGAGCAGAGCCGCGTTCTCCAGGGTGACCATAAGGCCGGCGGTCAGCAGCAGGGCGCTGATTGGCTCCCGCGTATCCGCTTCGGCCTTGAAGACCGGGCGGATCAGGTACCGCTGGAGAAGATACCCGATGGCGAACATCAGGGGTGCCACCACCACCAGCGCGAGGTACGGATTGGCTTTGGTGAGTAGCCAGGTAAAGTAGGCGGCATACATGGCGATCATCAGGAGCGCCCCGTGGGCGAAGTTGACCACCTTCATGATGCCGAAAATCAGGGTTAGGCCCAGCGCAATGAGGGCGTAAACGCTCCCCATCAGGATCCCGTTGACCACTGCGTTGGTCAGGCCCATGTCAAACCACCTTTGCCCGAGAAAGTGAGGCCGCCGGCGGCAAGGCCGGCGGCCTCAGACCTCCGCGTTACTTCTTATCCCAACCCGGGAACAGCACCGGCTTAATGTCGGCCGAACGGGCGTCCTTTTCCGGCCACACGGTCACACGCTGCAGCTGGCCGTTCACCTTGCGGAACTGGGCCATGACCAGCGCCTGGCTCGTCATCTGACCCTTGGCGTCGAACTGGATGGTCGGGGCGTACATTTGGGTGACGCCTTCGGCGATCTTGGTCGAATTGAAGGCATCGCGGATCTTCGCGGGGTCGACGGAGGCAGCCCGCTCGAGCACGTCCTTCAAGACATACATGGCGACATAAGCCTTAACCGCTTCGTTGGACATGCCCGTGCCGAACTTGTCCTGGAACTTCTTCTGTACTTCCTTGGAGAAGGGCCGGTTCACGTCGCCTTCCCAGGAAGAGACGTCATAGAAGTACTCGGCGTTGAGGTTGGTGTTCTTGAGGTAAACGGGGTCGGAGTAGCCGCCGGAGGTGCCGATGAAGGCCTTCGGCGAGACTTTCTGCTCAGCGAAGGTGTTGGTCAGCAGCGAAGCGTCGGCTACATAGGAGGTGAGCATGATCAGGTCGGGATTGGCGGCCTTCAGCTTGTTGGCGAGCGGGGTGAAGTCAGCGGCGCCTTGCGGGTAAGCCTCTCCGCCGAGGATCTGAATGCCCTTTTCGGGCAGGTACTTCTGCCAGCTCTTCTCGACGCCCTGGCCCCAGGCGGTGTTCTCATAGACCAAATAGGCGGTCTTGAGGCCCGCGTTCTGCTTCTTGTTCAGGTCGTCGATGAACTGGGCCTGCGCGATGACCCGGAGCTCGGAGTTGTCGGCCAGGCGCCACAGGTTCTTGAAGCCGCGGGCGGTAATGGCGTCGTCAGAGGGCACCGGGCTGAAGAACGGAATCTGGTAGCGCTCTGCGACTTCCGAGACAGGCAGGGCGACGCCGGACTGGTATGTACCGGTCAGGACGGCCACTTTTTCCTGGGTGATCAAACGCTCGGCCTCGGAAACGCCGACCTGGGGCTTGCCCTGGCTGTCGGCGAAGATCAGCTTGAGCTGCGCGCCGCCCAGGGACTTGATGCCGCCGGTACCGTTGATCTCTTCAACGGCCAGCTCCCGGGCCTTCTTGGACAGGTCGCCCAGGGGGGCGGCGGCGCCCGAGAGGGGCAAAATGTTGCCGATCTTGACTTCAGCGACCTTGGGAGCAGCGGCCGGAGCCGGGGCAGCGCCACCTGCCGGGGCCTTGTCAGCGGGCTTGGAGCCTCCACAACCGGCGACCAGAGTCAATGCCAGAGAAGCCGTAACGATTCCTGCGAGCAGTTTGCGTGCCACGTTTGCTCATACCCCTTTTCTGTGTGATTCGACTAAATGGCCCGGGACGGATCTATTAGTAGGCAGCCTGATACAGCGCCCGGGCGTCTTTGAGCGTAACCTTCCGGGGATTGTTGTCGAGCAGGCGTGTTACGTTCATGGCAGCCGCGGCCAGCCCTTCCAGGGCCGATTCGGGTATGTTCACGTCCCGCAGACGCTGGGGGATGCCCACATCCTCGGACAGGAGCGCCGCTGCCTTGACCGCTGCCTCTGCGGCGGCCCGGGCCGAAAGCCCCTGTACGTCCTCGCCCATGGCTTCGGCGACGCGGGCGAACTTGGTGACGTCGGCCAGCATGTTAAAGCCCATGACATGGGGTAGGAGCAGGGCGTTTGAGACGCCGTGGGGGATGCCAAACTGACCGCCCAGCGGGTAGGCCAGAGCGTGGACGGCGCCGACGCCGGCGTTGGCGAAGGAGATGCCCGCCAGGGTGCTGCCCAGGGCCATGTCGGTGCGGGCCTGGATGTCACGGCCGGCCCAAACCGCCCGCCGTAGGCTGCGGCTGATCAGGTTGATCGCCTGGACGGCGTACATGTCGGTCTGCACCGTCGCCTTGGGCGCCGTGAAGGCCTCAACGGCGTGAGTCAGAGCGTCCATGCCGGTCGCCGCAGTAATGGAAGGCGGAGCGGTCAGAGTCAGGACCGGATCGACAATTGCCACGGTCGGGAAGAGGAACGGGCTGACCACACCGATCTTCAGCTGCTTGGCCTTGTCGGTGAAAATGGCGTTGGGCGTCACCTCGGAGCCGGTGCCGGCCGTCGTCGGCAGCCCGATCCAGGGCAGGCCCGCCGCCGGCACCTTATCGATGCCGAAGTAGTCAGAAATGGCGCCGCCGTTGGTCGCCAGGATCGAGCAGCCCTTGGCAACGTCCAGGACACTGCCGCCGCCCACGGCGACGAGGAATTCGGCGCCGGACCCGCGGACCACGGCCGCCGACTGCTCGCAGTTCTCGGTGCTGGGCTCCTGCTCCACCTCGTCAAAGACCGTGACGGTTACGCCGGCGGCCTGCAAGGCTGCCAGTACGGGCTCAACCACGCCCGCCCTGACGAGCACCTTGTCGGTGAGCAAGATCGCCTTGCTCCCGAAACGCCGGGCCTCAGCGCCCAGTCGCTCCAGGGCGCCTGAACCCATGTAGAGCGTTTCGGGCATACGGAACGGGAAGATCACAGACATCACTCCTCGCTTGCTAAGATCATCGCTGTATAGGAGAGCCACATGTATGGCGGATCACCAACTGTGGTTCCAGGACGATGCGAGTGGGCTGGACCGTCCGGCCTTCGGCCCGGGCATTGATCTGCTCCAGCAGAGCCTCGGCGGCCAGGCGCCCCATCAGTTGCCGGTGCTGGGCAATGGTGGTCAAGCAAATCCTGTGGTGGCTCGCCAGAGCAATATCGTCAAACCCGACGACGGCGATGTCTTCCGGCACCCGCAGGCCCAATTGGAGCACCGTGTCCATGACCTCCAAGGCCATGCTGTCCGTCATCGCAAAGATGGCGTCAGGTGGATTCTTCAGGCCGAGAAGGCGCTTGATCGCTTTTGTGCGGTCGGCGGTGTAAACGCTGTATTGGAGGACCAGTTGAGAGTCGAACGCGATGCCCTGCTCTCTGAGGGCCGCTGCGTACCCCTCAAGGCGGTGTGCAAACGTGCTGAACTTCTGTGGTCCGGTCAGCACGGCGATGCGCCGATGGCCCAGCCCCAAAAGGTGTTCCGTCATCATATGGCCGCCCCGAACGTTGTTCAGAATCACGTAGCTCCCTGAATTCGTATTCAAGACTCGGTTGTAAAAAACGCAGGGAAAGCCACTCGCCACGAGCTCGGCAACGACCGAGTCGTCCTTTTCCACCGCACCGATGATCAACCCCTCAACCTGTTGGGACCGCAGCAGCCGGAGCGAATCGGGGAGCAGGTCCGGACGGCTGTCGGTGGTGCTCAGAATCACGCAATACCCGAACCCCTGGCACACCTCCACAATGCTCTTGGCTGTTTCGGCAAAGAACGGGTTGCTGGTCTCGCCCAGGACCAGGCCGATGCTGCGGCTCCGCTGGGTGACCAGACTGCGGGCCACCTCGTTCGGCTGGTATTGGAGTTCCTTCATCGCGTGAAGCACGCGGTCCCTGACATCCGGGCGCACATGCACGTAGTTGTTGAGCACACGAGAGACCGTGCTCTGCGAGACGCCGGCGCGTTTCGCTACGTCCCGGGCGGTGGGCATAACGTTCACCATCTTTGAATGCGTATTCACTTCGGTGGCAGAGTTTCTGTGCCTATAAAGAATTTCCCTGCCTATTATCACGAGAATTTATAGTTCTTTTTTTCACATACCCCCCGATCGGGCCGCCTCGAGGGGTGCACTTTTCCACCAAGGGAGGTCGTTTCGGGGGGTGAGAGGAAGTCCGGGACCGGCCGGGTACAGTGCCGCCTTATTTCAAAGATAAAGGGCGATTTGGGCCTTGCCACGGTTTGTAGATGGCAGGACGATCAGGTAAGCTTAAGGGGAAGGCAGGTGATCCCCATGACGCGTTTCTTTGCGGATCGAATTGAGGCGGGCAGGGAACTGGCCCAGGCGCTGAAACGGCGCTGGCCTGAGTTGGCGGCGCCGGACCGCCCATCTGCACCCGTGGTGCTTGGTCTGCCGCGGGGCGGGATCGTGGTGGCCGCAGAAGTTGCCGGCGCCCTGAAGGCGCCGCTCGATGCCCTCATCGTTCGGAAAATTAGCTACCCGATTCAGCCCGAAATGGCGATTGGCGCCATTGGGCCCAACGGGAAGACATTTCTGCAGCCCTATATCGATACGCTGGATCTGACGGAAGGGATGATCGAGCGGGCCGCCGCCCGCGCGCGGGCCGAGTGGGACGAGCGGAATCGGGTGCTGCGCGCGGGAAAACCCGCCCCGGATGTGAAGGGACGGGTAGTCGTCGTAGTCGATGACGGAATTGCCACCGGGGCGACAGCCATGGCAGCCCTGCATTGGCTGCGGGAATCTGGGGCGAGGCGCCTGATCATGGCGGTGCCCGTGGGTCCTGAACAGGCCGCTGAAGCTTTTGCAGGCGTCACTGACGAGTTGCTGTGCCTGCTGAGCCCGCAGGACTTCTACGCCGTGGGCCAGGTCTACCGCGACTTTTCTCAGGTCGATGATGCGGCGGTGCTGGAGCTTCTGCGCGGGCGGTGAGCTCCGGGCACGCCGGGCAGGAACTTCCGCGCCAACGTCAAATGTTCTGCCCAATCAAGGTCTTCAGGAGGCAGACAAGATGACAGAGGGGCCCCTCCCGCTCCCCGCCAGGGGCATGCCCACGGGCGATGTGCTGGCCCGCCTGCGGGCGCTGCGCACCAGCGACGCCAACTGGAAGGATGGCAAGACCTGGAGCCTCGTCTATTACGCCGGCGAGGAACTGACCGAACTGCTCAAGGCGGCATACGGCGAGTACATCCACGAAAACGGTCTGGGCCCCATGGCGTTTCACAGCCTGCAGAAAATGGAGGCCGACGTCATCGCGATGGCGGCCCACCTCCTGGGCGGCGACGGCGATGTCGTCGGCAACATGACTTCGGGCGGCTCGGAGTCGATTCTCATGGCTGTAAAGACGGCCCGGGACCTGGCCCGGGCCGAGCGGCCGGCAATTGCCGCCCCCGAAATCGTTCTGCCGGCATCAGCCCACCCGGCCTTCCTGAAGGCGGCGCACTACTTCGGCCTTAAGCCCCTCCGGGTGCCCGTGGCGGCCGATCTGCGGGCCGATGTGGCCGCGATGGCGGCGGCCATTACCGAGAACTGCGTGCTCCTGGTTGGCTCGGCGCCCTCCTACCCCCACGGCGTTATTGACCCGATTCGAGAACTAGCGGCCATCGCGGCGGAACGAAAGATTCCGATGCACGTCGATTCCTGCGTGGGCGGGTTCCTGCTGCCGTTTGTCCGGAAACTCGGCCATCCCATACCCGACTTTGATTTCGCCGTGCCCGGCGTGACGTCGATGTCCGCCGATCTCCATAAGTACGGATTCGGCGCCAAGGGCTCGTCCATCGTGCTCTACCGCAACCGGCAGATTCGCCGGCACCAGTACTTTGCCTTTGCGGACTGGTCAGGCGGCATTTACGGCTCACCCACTATGGCGGGCACCCGGCCCGGAGGCGCCATCAGCGCGGCCTGGGCGGTGATGAACCACCTGGGCGAAGAAGGCTACCTGAAGCTGGCATCGACCATCATGGAGACCACAAAGGCTCTCATGCAGGGCATCAGCGCCATTCCCGGCCTGTGTATCCTGGGGCGCCCGGAGATGAGCGTCTTCGCATTCGCCTCCGACACCCTTAACGTGTACGCCCTGGCTGACGCCATGGAAGCCCGGGGCTGGTTCCTCGACCGCCAGCAGCAGCCGGTCTGCCTGCACATGATGGTGACGCCGGCTCACGCCGGCGTTGTCCAGAGCTTCCTATCCGATTTGCGGGAGTGCGCCGCCCAGGTCGCAGCCGTGGACCCCGACGAAGTGACGGGGGCGGCGGCCCTTTATGGGGCGCTCGCGACCATTCCCGACCGGGGCGCCGTGCAGGATGTGGTGCTGGACTTCATGGACGAGTGGACCAAGGTGAAGGAATAGCCTCACGGCTTGAACAGGTAGGCCAGCGCCAGCCCGAGATAGTTCCCTATTGCATAGCCCACCACACCCGTGGTCAACCCCGAGACGACAACCTCGGGGTTTTTCAATGCGGCGGCCACCGGTCCGACGAACGGGGGACTGAAAACGCCCGCCGTCGAAGTGATGATCACCGTATCCGCATCAATCCGCAGCAGCGCCGCCAGCGCTACGTGGATGACAACGGCGACGACCATCACGAATGCGCAGTAGTAAAGGATCGCCGGCGAAGTGACCAGATCGCGGAAATTGGCCGTGCTGCCGACCGCCGTGCAGAAGACGAGCAGAATGTACTGGCCGGCAGCCTGGGCGCCCTGCAGCCGGCGCACCCGGGCGTAGAACGAAGCGGCAATCCCCAGGGTCGTGATGCTCAGAATGATAACCACTTCCGATAGCCTGCCGGTCAACAGGAGGGCGATGCCGACGCTGATGCCGACAATCACGACGGAAAGACCAGTCGCCAGCCCAAGGTCGCGGAAGTAGTCCCACCGCCAGATGGACGGAGTGCTTTCGGTGGCGTTCTCCGCCGAAGCAGCCGTAAACTGCCGCTGATAGGGCGGCAGGAATTTGAGCAAGACCCGCTGGGCCACGGACATCAGAAAGAGGAGGTAGACGCTGGAGACGACCATGTCGGCGGCATTCGCCAGAATGAAGGTCTCCTGCTTCGCCGCCAGACCCACTCCGATGGCCGTCAGATTGGCCGTTCCGCCCGTGTAGACGCCGACGAACATACCCGCGAGCTTCCACCCTTCATCGACGCGGTCGGCAAACAGGTAGGCGCCGAGCCCGGCGGCAATCAGAACGCCAATAATCTCCAATGCGAAAGAGATGACCGTCGATCGCGCCGTCCGGAGCCAGCGCATAAACTCGGTGGCAAAGAGCAGATACGGAATGGCCAGTGGCACAGTCACCTGGGCGATGTTCAGTGCGACGGTGTTGTCGGCCTGCGCCCAGCCCGAGTTCCCCCAGAGGATCCCCGCCGCATAGCTGAGGACAGTGGGGCCGATGGCGCCGAGAATCCGAGAGCGGCGGCACAGTTCCAGGAGGACCGCCGGGGCGAGGACCAGGAAGGCGATGTGTACGGCCATTAGCATTCCTCGCAATAGTTTTGTAATGGCCGTTGAGATTCGTACCGTCTCTCAGAGAATCCTGCGCAGACTCGGCCTTTTTGCAGGAAAAATATTGATGTGAATGTAATAACGTTAGCGAAAAGGTCTGCCAACAACATTGATTGCAGATGAAGGAGATATTCCATGCGTGCGATCATTATCGGCGCCGGAAAGCTCGGGTACAGCGTGGCCCGCATGCTAAGCAAGGACTACGACGTTTACGTAATCGAGCAGCAGCCGGACCGGGCCGAAATTGTCGGGGAGACGCTGGACGTCCGTACGATTCCCGGCGAGTGGTGCAGCCCCGAAGTCCTGAGCCAGGTCGATTTCGCAAATGCCGACCTGGTGGTGGCGACCACAGAGGTAGATGAAGTCAATATCGTCGCGTGCCTTGCAGCCAAGGCGGGCAGCAAGTGCAGGACCATTGCGCGGGTCCGCAACCCGGAGTATGCCTCGCCGCGCTGGTTCGGCGGGAACGCCCTGAAGGGCATCGACCTGATTCTCAGCCCCGAGCGCGTCACCGCCGAAGAGATCGCTAAACTGGTCCGTTGCCCGGAGGCGGTGGGCGCTCAGTATTTCGCCGAAGGCCTGCTGCAGCTGCTGGAACTGCGGGTGCCGCCCCACGCCGCGGCCGTGGGCAAGCCGCTGAGCAAAATCGACTTCGGGCCAGTGCTGATTGCGGCGATTCAGCGCAAGGAGAGTGTGCTGATTCCCCGGGGCAGCGACACCATCATGGCCGGCGACCGGGTCTTTGTGCTGGCGCGCACCGGTGAAGCCGCCCCCGCGGAAGCGCTCCTCGGCCAGGAGACCCGGCCCGTCCGCAAAATCGCCATCCTCGGCGGCGGCCGCATCGGGCAGCGCCTCGCCCGGCTGCTGGAAGGGCAGGGCATCTCGCTTACACTCATCGAGAAAGATCGGCAGCGGTGCCAGCACCTGGCGGGGATCCTGAACGGCGTCGAAGTGCTGCACGGCGACGGCGCCGATGCAGAGCTGCTCAGGGAAGAAGGCGTTGGCAACGCCGACATGTTCATTGCCACGACCGCCGACGACAAGCTCAACCTCCTCGCCAGCCTCGTGGCCAAGGATCTGGGGGCCTACCGGACCATCGCGACCATCAGGCGCATGGAGTTTCTACACCTGGTGGAGCGCGTCGGCATCGACGTGGTGCTCAACCCGCAGGTCATCAGTGCGGCGGCCATTCAGCAGTTCCTGCGGGGCTCCTCGGAACTGCTGGGCATCCACTACATGGAAGGCGACAGCCTGCACGTGCTGGAGTTCCTGATCAGTCCCGAGTGCCCGGTGGCCGGGCGGAAGCTGCATCAGGTCACGTTCCCGCGCGGCTCCCTGGTGGGCGGCATCTTCCGCGCGGACGGGTCGGTCATTCTGCCTTCCGGCAAGGACGCCCTGATGCCCGGCGACAGAGCCGTAATCCTGGCCCTGCCCGGTGCCCGTGCGGCGATTGACAGACTCTTCTTCAAGAGCGGTCTCGGCCTGTTCTCGTCGCCGGCCGGAGGGAAAAGCCAATGATGATTACCGCGGCTTACGTACGCTACCGGGCCGTGGCCGGCGGCCTGGGCGCTTTGCTGCTGATTTTGGCGGGGACCATGCTTCTGCCCCTGCCGTGGTCTTTCACGCCCGGTGCGGAGTCGTGGAGGCCGCTGCTGCTCTCCGCCCTGCCGACAGCGGCCGCCGGCGGCCTCCTGCGGCTTTTGGGGCGAGGTACGACGGAACTTCGCCGGCGGGACACGTACCTGCTCGTGACGCTGGCCTGGCTGTTGGCGGCCACCGCCGGCGCACTGCCATACATGTTCTCAGGGGTCCTGCCGTCCTTCACCAATGCGTTCTTCGAAAGCATGTCAGGCTTTACGACCACCGGGGCCAGCGTCATTACGGACGTAGAAGTGGTGCCGCCGGGCATCCTGTTCTGGCGCTCCCTGACCCACTGGCTGGGCGGCATGGGCATCATGGTGTTGTTGGTAGCCATGTTGTCCGCCCTGGGAATGGGCGGCCTGCAGGTCATGAAAGCCGAGGCGCCGGGCCCCACGGTGGAGCGAGTCGCCACCCGCGTCCGCGAGACCGCTCAAGCGCTCTGGATCGCCTACGTGGTGCTGACCGCCGCCCAGGTGCTGTGCCTGTGGGCGCTGGGAATGAGCCTGTTCGACGCCCTCAACCACTCCTTCGCCACCCTGGCGACCGGCGGCTTCAGCACCCGCAACGCCAGTCTGGGCGCCTTTACCCCCGCAATGCAGTGGGTGACGACGCTGTTCATGTATCTGGCGGGCGTGAACTTCGCCCTCTTCGTCGGCGCCTTCCAGAGCCGCTCGCCCGGCCCCATCTGGCGGGACCCCGAGTTCCGCCTGTACACCTGGGTGACGGTCGGGTCGGGTGTGGCCCTGACCATCCTGATCGCCGGCCCGAAGATGGGCCTGCTCGATGCCCTGCGCCACGGGGCTTTCCAGGCGTCGTCCATCATGACGACGACCGGCTTCGCGACCCATGACTTCGATCAGTGGCCCTGGGCCGCCAAGTGGATACTTGGCCTGCTCTCAGTCATTGGCGCCAGTACGGGCTCCACCGGCGGCGCCGTAAAGATCATGCGGTTTCTGGTGCTGATCAAGCAGGCGGCCGGCGAGTTCGCCCGCCAGATTCAGCCCCGGGTGGTCCGGCAGGTGAAACTGGGCAGCCGGGTCGTACCTGAGGAACTAGTCGTAAACATCCAGCAGTTCTTCTTCCTCTACATGGCCGTGCTGGGTGCGGGCACGCTGATCCTCTCCGCCACCGGCCTTGACCTGCTCAGCAGCCTGAGCGCCGCCGGGGCGACTTTGGGCAACATCGGACCGGGCCTGGGCGTGGTAGGACCCATGACCAACTACAATGCGCTGACCGACGTGGCCACCTGGACAGGCAGTGTGCTGATGCTCCTGGGCAGATTGGAACTCTGGACAGTCCTGGTGCTGTTCTCGCCGGCGTTCTGGCGCCGATAGCCTCGAAACGAAAACGGCGGCCGTCGGACTAATCCGACGGCCGCCGCTCTTTTCCGACCTACCGGAGCGCCAGCAAGGCGCCCTCCTGGAACCCGACCCGGGTCGGCGCCCCTTCCGGCAGCCGCTGCCGCCGGCCATGGACGACCGCCGTGATCTCCTGCCCGCCCACGCTGACCACGTACTCGGTCAGCCGGCCCAGGAAGATCGACCGCTTCACCGCCCCCTCCCAGGGGCCGGCGCCCACAGTCACCTCTTCGGGCCGGATCGCGACGCTGACCGCACTACCGGGCTGGGCGCCCGCCGGGTTGCGGATGGGCAGGACCTGATCGAGCAGCCGGACCTGCCCGTGAGCGGCCATCTCGCCTGCCAGGAGATTCACCCCGCCGATGAAGTCAGCCACGAAGACCGAGCGGGGCTCGTGGTAAATCTCCTCCGGCGAGCCGGCCTGCTCCACCTTGCCCTTGTTCATGATCACCACCACGTCGGAGATGGCCATCGCCTCCTCCTGGTCGTGGGTGACGTAGACCGTCGTCACACCGAGCCGCCGCTGCAGCTCGCGGATATCCTCCCGGACCTGGATGCGCAGCTTGGCGTCCAGGTTGGACAGAGGTTCATCGAACAGCAGGACCTTGGGCGACATGACCAGGGCCCGCGCCAGGGCGACCCGCTGCTGCTGGCCGCCGGAAAGCTGGTTGGGCTGCCTGCCGGCCATCTCCCACAGGCCCATCATCTCCAGCTTTTCGGCCACTGCGGCCTTCAACATCGGCTCGGACACTTTGCGCAGCCGCAGGCCATAGGCCACGTTCTCAAAGACGGTCATGTGCGGGAAGAGGGCGTAGCTCTGGAAGACCATGGCCGTCTCCCGCTGGTTGGGCGGCACGTTCGCCACGCTCTTGCCGTCGATCAAGACATCGCCGCCGGTCGGCATCTCGAGGCCGGCGATCATGCGCAGAACGGTAGTCTTGCCGCAGCCGGACGGGCCGAGCAGGGTGATGAACGCCCCGGCGGGGAAGTCCAGGGAGACGCTGTCCACAGCCCGCGTCGTTTTCCGCTGGGATACAAAATCCTTGGTGAGGTTCTCCAAACGCAACGTGCACCGCATGCGGACGGGACCTCCTATAGGTCAGATATGCTGGTCCGGATGCCCATCAGCCGCAGGACGGCGCCGATGAGAACCACCACAGCCAGGACGATGACGATCAGCAGGGTCGCGTAGGCCGAGGCGTAGCCCCAGCGCCCGACATCGACCTGGTTGAGGATGGCGACGGTCAGCAGGTTGTACTTGGCGGAAACCAGGAAGATCACGGCAGAGACCGCCGTCATCGCCCGGACGAAGCTGTAAATCAGGCCGGAGAAGAAGGCGGAGCCCATCAGCGGCAGCATCACTCGGGTGAAGGTCTGCACGGAAGTGGCGCCCAGGTTGACCGAGGCCTCCTCCAGCGCCGGATCGATCTGCTGCAGCGCCGCGATGCCCGACCGGATGCCCACGGGCATGTTGCGGAAGACGAACGCGATCACGAGGATCGTCCCGGTGGCCGTCAGCATCAGGGGCGGCGTGTTAAAGGCCAGAATGTAGCCGATGCCGATGACGGTGCCGGGCACCGCAATCGACAGCATCGCCGTGAACTCGATGGCGCCCCGCCCGGCGAACTGCTTTTTCGTGACCAGATAGGCGATGATCATGCCGAGCAGGCCTGCGATGGGCGTTGCGATCAGGGCCAGGCGAGTCGTGTCCCAAATCGGCTTGAGGCCGAGGCTGAGGACGTACTTGAAATGGTCGAGCGTAAAGGACCAGTTGATGCCCCAGAGCTTGATGAAGGCGTTGATCGGAATCAGCGCGTACATCGACAGCACCGTGAGGGCGAACAGGGCGCAGAGCCCGAACAGGGGCCAGACCACCTTGGGGTCGGTGACCGGCGTGCGCTCCCGGGCGGGCTTGCCCGTAACGGTCACGTACGAGCGCCCGGCCAACCAGTAGCGCTGCAGCACGAAGACGGCCACGGTGATCAGGAGCAGCAGCACAGCCACGGCGGCACCGCCCTGCAGGTCATAGCCGCCAATCGCCTGCTGGTAAATCTGCACCGCCAGAACCATGTAGTTGCCCCCGATGACCATGGGGTTGCCGAAGTCCGCCAGCGACTGGATGAAGACCAGCAGGAAGGCGTTGGCGAGGCCGGGGAGCATCAGGGGGAAGGTGACGGTCCGGAAGACCTGCCAGCGGGAGGCGCCGGCGTTGCGGGCCGCCTCTTCCAGGTTGACGTCAATGTTCTGCAGGAGACCGATCAGGACCAGGAAGGTGATGGGGAAGTGCGTCAGGACCATCACCAGCACCAGGCCGTGGAAGCCATAAATGTTGGCGTTTTGCAGGTGGAGCAGGTCGCGGGTGATCAGCCCGACGCGCCCGAAGAGCAGAATCGCCGAGAGGGCGACCAGAAACGGCGGCGAGACCACGGGCAGAATCGCCAGGGCCCGGAAGAGCCCCTTGAGGGGCACGCGGATATACGCGATGGTGTACGCAAAGAGCAGTCCGAGCGCCGTGGAGATCAAACCCACGGTGCTGCACAGCACGATGGTGTTGAAGAAAATGTCCCGGATGCGGGGACTGGAGACGACCGCCCAGTAGGCGGCCAGCGAGACCCCGGTCTTGGTCATGACTGACTGCTTGAGCACCTGATAGATGGGATCGACGATAAAGAGCCAGAGCGCCGCCACCGTCAGGAGTATGGTGAGTATCACCACCGGCTCCAGCTTCGGACGGCGCAGGAGGCGCGCTTTCCATAAGGCCATTCGTTCCACTCCCGTCGGTTGAGGCGGTCTGGGCAGAATGGCCCGGAGGATACCTCCGGGCCACCCCCGCTACTTCATGTTAACGGCGTTGGACCACTTCTCAACGAGCTGGGTGCGGACCTTGCCGGCCCACATGACGTCGTACTTGATCGTCTTGACCTTGTCGACCGAGAACGCCTCGGGCGGGTTCTTAGCGTCCGGATGGGTCAGCGACTGGTAGGAGCCATACTTCTGGCCCAGCTCCTGGGCTTCTTTGGTCAGCGCCCAGTCGATGAACAGCTTCGCCGCTTCCTGGTCCGGGCCGCCCTTGATCAGCGCGATGCCGCCGGTCTCGTAGCCGGTGCCTTCCTTCGGGAAGGAGACCTTCAGGGGCATGCCTTCCTTCTGGTACTTGATGATGTCATGTGCAAACGAGATGCCCACCACGACTTCCCCGCGGCCGGCCATCTGGCCCGGGGCCGTGCCGGACTTCGGGTACTGGGCGATCTGCGGGTGCAGCTTCTTCATGTACTCCAGGCCCTTCTCCTCGCCCATGATCTGGACCATGGTCGCCAGCATGGTGTAGGAGGTGCCGGAGGAACCGGGGTTGGCCAGGGCGATCTTGCCCTTGAACTCGGGCTTCAGCAGGTCCTCCCAGGACTCGGGGGCGGTCAGCTTCTGCTCTTCGAGCAACTTGGTGTTGGAGCCGAAGCCCAGGAAGCCGACGTAGACGCCGGTCCAGTAGCCGTCGGGGTCCTTGTACTGGGCGGGAATCTTGGCGGCGGTGGGCGAAACATACTTGTCAAGCAGGCCTTCTTCCTTGGCGGCGACGTAACCGTCGGCGGGACCGCCGTACCAGACGGAAGCCTTGGGGTTATCTTTCTCGGCCCGAATCCGGGTCAGGGTCTCGCCGGACGACATCCGGACCCATTCGACTTTCACGCCCGTCTTCGCTTCGAACTCGGAGACGGCGCCCTTGACGTGGTCTTCCATCTGACCGGCATAGAGGACGAGTTTCAGGTTCTTCTTGGCGGGCTCCTGGGCGGGGTTTTGGGCGGGTTGTTGGGCGGGCTGTTCTGCGGGCTTCGGGGTCTCGGTCTTGGCGCCGCCGCAGCCGGCGAGGGCGAGCAGCGAGAGGGCCATCAAAATAGCCAGCAAGCGTTTCATGTGTGAACCCCCCTGTGATTGGTACCTGACTTCATCGTAGTGGGGCGGGCGGTCCGGCGGTAGACGGGGGGGTACGGACAGGGCTGTCCGGGAAAACACGGACAGCCCGTGCTGCCGACCAGGTCAGGTCTGGATCAGCCGCTGCTCAATCGCGTAGCGGACCAGTTCGGACCGGGTGTGCAGCCCCAGCTTTTCGCAGATGCGCGTCTTGTACGTCTCGACCGTGCGGACGCCCACATCCAGCCGGTCGGCGATCTCCTGGTTGGTATGGCCCAGGGCGACATACTTGAGGACTTCCAGTTCCCGCGGGCTGAGGGGCACGCCTCGGGCTTCCGCCGACGCCTCGGGGTGCATCAGGCGGCCGGCGAGCGTCGGGTAAATATACCGCTGCCCGGCCATCACCGCTTCAATCGCGGCCAGCAGCTCCACGTCGGCGGCTTCCTTCAAGACGTAGCCGCTGCCGCCGGCTTGCATGACCTGGCGGACGTAGGCCACATCGTCATGCATGGTCAGCACCAGCACCCGGGTCAGGGCGGCCAACTCCTTAAGATGCTCCAGCCCCGAACCGCCGGGCATGGCCAGGTCCAGAATGACCAGGTCGGGGCGGGTTCGCCTTGCCAGCTGCAGCGCCTCGGCGCCGCCGGAGGCTTCGCCCACCACCGTAATGCCGGGGCGGCTCTCCAGCAGCATGCGCAGGCCGGTCCGGACGACCCGGTGATCATCAGCAATCAGAATGCGCACGGTCCCCCTCCTCTGCCGGGACTTTGACATAGACCGTCGCCCCGCCGCCCGGGCGGGATTCGATCGTGACGGCGCCGCCCACCAGCGCGGTCCGCTCGGTCATGGAGGCCAGCCCCATGCCGGCTTTGGGCGATGCAGGGTCGAAGCCCCGCCCGTCATCTTCGACAATCGCTTGGATGACCGGCCCCCGCAGGTCAAGCACCACGCCGAAGTGGCGGGCGCCGCTGTGGCGGGCCACGTTGGTCAGCGCCTCCTGCACGACCCGGTAGAGCGTCGTCTCGACGGCGGGCGCCAGGCGGGTCTCCTCATGGCCGACCACCTGCAGCGTGCCTTCAATGCCGTGCAGGCGGGAAAAGTCTTCGGTGTAGCGGCGCAGGGCCGCCACCAGGCCGATGTCGTCCAGCACGGCGGGCCGCAGGTCCCGGGAAAGGCGCCGCACTGATTCCAGCGTCGCCGCCGCCACGTCCCGCAACCGCTGGGCATCAGTCGGGCCCTTGAGCACTTTGAGCCCGACAATCAAGCCGGTCAGCGCCTGGCCGATTTCGTCGTGCAGTTCCCGCGAAATGCGCCCCCGCTCCTCTTCCTGGGCGGTCAAGACTTTCTGGAGCAGCTCCGTGCGGGCCTGCTCCTTGGCCCGCACGGCCTCGCCGGCGGCGGCGAGCCGCTCGGTCATTTCGTTGAAGGCGCCCGCGAGAATGCCCAGTTCATCAGGCGCCCCGGGCGCCACCCGGGGCGTCATGTCGCCGGCGCCGACCCGGCGGGCGGCCAGCGCCAGGTCCTGCACCCGCCGCGTCAGGCGGAAAATGCCGTAGTAGGCGGCGCCCAGGGCCGTCAGGCCCACCAAAATCACGGTAATCACCTGCAGGCGCTCCACCTGCCGCAGCGAGGCGACCAGGTGGGTCTCCGTCAGCCCGACCCGCACGTGGCCGGCCAATCCGCCCACAATGGGCGCCGCCGCATCGTGCAGGGGCCCTTCGTCCGATTGGAGGATCACCAGGTCGGGGTTGTCGCCAAGCTGGACGGGGCGGTGCGCCAGCAGGTCCCGGGGAAAGCCGCCCTGGAACGTATGCGCCACCAGCCGGTTCTGGCTGTCGACCACCAGGGCGTAGCGGACGTCCGGGTTGTTCGAGGCGATATCGAGCAGAATGTCCCGGACATCGAGCGTGTTGCGGGTCAGGAGCGGCTCGGTCACCCGCATCGCCAGGTCGGCCGCAATTGAAATCGACCGCTTGTCCAGTTCGGCGCCGGCGGTGCGCAGCAGGGCGGTCCGCAGCTGAACCGTCACAGCAACGCCAAGCGTCACCGTCAGCAGCACCACGACCGCCAGCAGCTTCAGGCGAATGGAGGGTGTCGTCATTGCCGTGCCCCCACCTGCGCCGCCAGGGTACGAATCGATTCGTACCAGGCGGAGTCGGGCTTGACGTACCGCTCCGTCTGCAGGCGGCTCAGCACGCTGCGGCCCACGTCGTCCTGATCGAGGTCGAGCAGGGCCTCCTGCAGCGCCCGCTTCAGCTCCGAGCCCATGCGCGGGCTTACGACCACGGGCGGGGCGCCCAGGGGCTCCGACGTGTCGATGATGCGCAGGCGCCGCGCCAGGTCGGGATCTGCCAGCACGGCGTAGTCGTACATGGCGCTGTCCACGGCACACCCGTCCACCAGGCCCTGGTCCAGCGCCTTGAGCGCCTTATCGTCGCTCGCGACGAAGGTCGTCCGCTCAAAGAAGCGGTCCAGGGGCTCGGAGAGGTCAAGCACTTTCGCTTCCGGATAGAGGCGCCCGGAGGCCGAGAGCGGGTCGGTATAGGCGAACGTGTGGCCCTTCAGATCCGAAAACTGGATGATGCCGCTGTAGCGGCGGACCAGCACATGCGCCCGCCGGGTCGGCAATCCGTCGTATGTCGGAACCGCCAGGGCCTCCATGCCGAACTCTTTCTGGCCCAGCACGTAGGCGTAGCCGCTCACCACGGCGACCTGCACGGCCCCGGAGCGGACCATTTCGAAAGTCTCCGTATGTGAACGCGGCAGCACCAGCTCCACCCGCCGGCCCAGGCGCCTTCCGAGGTAATCCATGAGCGGGCCGTAGCGCAGGAGCATCTCCCGGGGTGAAAGCATGGGGGAGACGCCGACCCGGAGGACGGGCCGGGGCGAAATGCCCGGGTCGCCCGCGGCCAGGGTCGGGTCCAGGTCCTTCAGGCGGATGACCAGTCCCGGCGGGGCGGCGCTGCAACCGGCGAGGAGCAGGGACAGGGTCAGGATCAGCAAGAGCCAGGGGGCACGGCGCATGACGCCCACACCTCTCCGCATTGGGGCCTGGGCCGATAGTTCGTGCGCCGTAGCAGCAATCCCTTCCGGCAAGGGAAAGGCGGCCCCCACCGGGCTGTCCCCACTTGAGTAGCACCGGGATCGGACGTTCTGCTACAATGGATCGAGGGATGCTTGTTCAACGACAACCCGCATGATGAGGAGGACGCCCCCAATGCCCTCAATCAAAGAATCTGACCTGCCCGGCATCGGCCGGAAGTTTCAGGTGGATGCCCGCAGCGGCGACCGGCTGGTCATCGTCGTTCACGACGATGGCAAGCGCGAGCTGTATCATTTCCACCACGACGACCCGGATGAGAGCATCTCCATGGTCACGCTGGACGACGCCGAAGCGCGGCAGATCGCCGGCATTATCGGCGGCATGACGTACAAGCCGCGCGCCCTCGAGTCGGTCGATGTCGCCCTGGATGACCTGCATATTGACTGGCTGAAAGTCGAGCCCGGGTCGCCCTGCGCAGGCAAGACCATCGGTGAGCTGCGCGTGCGGCAGCGCACGGGCGCCAGCATCATGGCCGTCATCAACAAGGACCATACCAAGAAGATCAATCCCGGTCCGGATTTCGTGCTCCAGTCTGAGGCAACACTGGTCGTCGCCGGTGAACGGGGGCAGGTCAAGGCGTGCCGGCTGCTCCTCGCCCAGGGGAGCTCGTAGCGCATGGAACATGTTGTCTTTGAAGTAGGCCTGGCGCTAGGTTTGATGGTCCTGGCCGCCCTGCTGGCGGCCAAGCTGCGCTTCTCCATGGTCCCGATGATGATTCTGGCCGGCATGGTCGTCGGCCCGCACATGCCGGATTTCGGCCTGCTCAACTTCCAGTTCGTCCAAAGCGCACCACTGCTCGAATTCATGGGCCGGATCGGCATCCTGTTTCTGCTGTTCTACCTGGGCCTTGAGTTTTCCGTCGGCCGCCTGATACGTGCCGGCCGCTCCATTCTTGGCTCCGGCACCGCCTACATGCTGATCAACTTCCCCCTGGGGCTGCTCCTGGGGCGGCTGCTGGGCTGGCCCCTGATGGAGAGCCTCATCATCGCCGGGATTATTGCGATCTCGTCCAGCGCTATCGTGGCCAAGCTGATCGTTGAATTGAAGCGCTCAGCGCACCCGGAAACGGAACTGGTGCTGGGCATTATGATGTTTCAGGACGTGTTTGTGGCCATCTACCTGGCGATTGTTTCAGGCCTGGTCCTGAGCAGCGGCGCCTCGCCGCTGCAGGTCGGCGTGACGGTCCTGGTTGCGATCGGGTTTATGCTGAGCTTTATTCTACTGGGCCGCAGGGCTGTGCCATGGCTCAACCGGATCCTCAATATCACGTCGGACGAGATCTTCCTGCTCGTCCTGTGCGCCGGGCTCTTTCTGGTGGCGGGCTTCTCCGAAGCGATCCACGTGGCGGAGGCGATCGGCGCCCTGCTCTTCGGCCTGGTGCTGGCCGAAACGGAGCACCGGCAGCGCATCGAGCACCTGGTGCTGCCGTTCCGGGATTTCTTCGGGGCCATCTTCTTCTTTCACTTCGGACTTACCATCGACCCGCTCTCGCTGGGCGGGGCCCTGTGGTTCAGCCTGGCGGCCGTCGCCCTGACGCTCGCGGGCAACATCCTCACGGGGTTGGTTACCGGGTCGCGGGCCGGTCTGTCACGAAAAGCATCGGTGTATCTGGGCGTGACGCTCGTCTCCCGCGGGGAGTTCTCCATCGTGCTGGCTAACCTCGCCGAGCAGGGCGGGCTGGATGCTTCGCTGCAGTCCTTCGCGGCACTGTACGTGCTGGTGCTGGCGGTCCTGGGGCCCCTGCTGACCAAGGAGGCGCGGCTCGTTTTCAACGCTTTGAACCGGGTTTTCCGGTGGCAGAAGCCAAGCCCGGCGCGGAACTAAAGCGGCCCGAGAACCCCTCCCTTGGGATTGGCGGTTCTCGGGCTTTTTCTTACGTTTGCATTTCGTACCCTTGACACTCGCCTGGACAAGCGCGAGATTAAACGTGTTTAAAACACGTTTAAGCACGGGAGGTCAGGTGATTGACTCCGGACGCCAGGGAGAAGATTTTCCAGGCCACCATGGACCTGGTCACCGGCGGTGCAGATGCGGAGCGGATTACCACCAGGCAGATTGGCGCGAAAGCCGGTGTAAATCCGGCCCTGGTCAACTATTACTACCAGTCCAAAGAGAACCTGCTGAGCCAGGTCGTCGGGATGATGATGGGCGGCATCATCAGCCAGGTACAGCAAGGCAAGAGCATGGACGCCGATGCCGAAACCCGGCTGAGGAGCATCCTGATCACCACGGCCGATGCCGCGTTCAAGTACCACAACGTATGTAAAGTCGCCCTTACCACCGAGCTGAAACAAGGGTGCAAGAGCTCATGTGACATGGTGATCCCATTGTTAAAGGAGATGTTTGAGGGACGTAATGAATCCGATTTGAAGGTCATCGCCTTGCAACTCATGCTGCCGTTCCACCATATTGTCCTGGATCCTGAGCTCTACAACGGGTATCTGAACACCGACTTTCTTGATGAACAACAGCGGAGACAGAAGATCAATCAAATGGTTGATTGCGTCTTGGCCGGATTATTAAGGGAGGTTTCGACCGATGTCCCACGTACGAGTGAATAACGCGACCCGCACGGTTGTCGCCACACTGGGCGTCATCTTTGGCATCAGCGGTTTCGGTCACGGGTTCTTTGAAGCGCTGCAGGGGTCCACTGCGCCCGGCAGCCTGATCATTCATGCGATTGGTGAAGCACACCGCATGTGGGCCTATGGGAACGAACCGGCCTTCACGGTCATTCCGAATTTCCTGGTGTCCGGCGTCGCCGCCATGCTGGTCAGCCTCGCCGTGATGGTCTGGTCGGTAGGTTATTTACATAAGCGAAATGGGCCACTGGTCTTTCTCCTGCTCTTTATCCTGCTGTTCCTGGTTGGCGGGGGCATCGGGCAAGTCGTGTTTTTCACCATCGCATGGGCTTTTGCAACCCGCATCGACAAGCCGCTTTCCTGGTGGCGGAAGGTGATCCCCGCCGGCATGCGCAGCGGCTTGGGCAGTCTGTGGCTCCCCGTCTTGACCGTCAGTGCTGTCCTCATTCTCTATGCCCTTGTGGTGGCCATTTTCGGATTTGTGCCCGGGATTTCCAATCCGGACACCATTACCCTGGTGATGCTATCCAGCCTGGGAGCGGGGCTCGTACTGATGGTGGTGGCGTTTATCTCCGGGTTTGCACATGACATCGCCGAAAATGAAAGGGGAGCACATGATGCCATGCCAGTCTCCAGGCTTGTCGGTTGATGCGGAACGGTTGCTCAAGCGGATTCGTGACCTTGGACAGATCGGGCGTGACAGCGACGGCCGGCTGACCCGGCTGGCGGGATCCGAGAGCGATAAGGCAGGGCGCGATGCGCTCGTTGGCTGGATGAAGGCCGCCGGCCTGGAGATCGCGGTCGACCGTGTAGGGAACATCTTCGGCATCTGGCGGAGCCCCGGCGATGACAATCGGGCCCCCGTCCTGGTCGGCTCACACATCGACACGGTCATCAACGCCGGGATTTATGACGGGTGCTACGGCGTGCTCGCGGGTATCGAGGTTGTCGAAACCCTCCGGTCGGCTGGGTTTGTCCCACATCGTCCCATCGCCGTCGCCGCGTTCACCAACGAAGAAGGTGTGCGCTATGCGCCCGACATGATGGGCTCCCTCGTCTTCGCAGGCGGCCTCTCTGTCGCGGAGGCGCTTGCGGCGGTGGGCACCGACGGAACTGCGCTGGGCGAAGAACTTGAGCGAATCGGCTATGCGGGCAAAGAGGAGCCGGGTTTCCTGCAGCCGTGCGCCTATGTGGAACTTCACATTGAACAGGGGCCCATCCTTGATCGGACAGGCATCCCCATCGGAGCCGTGGAGAACCTGCAGGGGATATCGTGGCAGCGCATCACGATCGAAGGGGTGGCAAACCACGCCGGTACGACACCCATGCACATGCGCCATGATGCAGGGCATGCGGCTGCCCGCGTAATCACGTTCCTGCGCGACCTGGTTTCCGGCTCGGGCGCCCCCAGCGTCGCGACGGTTGGCTGCATCCATTTCGAGCCGAATGCCATCAACGTCATTCCCTCGCGGGCCACATTCACTGTGGATCTGCGCGATCCGGATGAGCAGAGACTGCAGCGCATGGAAGCCGCACTCGCCGGCTTCCTGAAGGAGCTTGCGGCTGCCGAAGGCGTGTCCGTCTCATCGGAACGGTTGGTCCGCTTTGAACCGGTCGTCTTTGACGAGCAGATCGTGGCGCTGATTGAGCATGCCGCCGCCCAGCGGGGGCACCCGTCGCGGCGCATGACGTCCGGGGCCGGACAGGACGCTCAGATGATCGCCCGCATCTGCCCCGCGGCGATGATTTTTGTGCCCAGCGTGGGTGGGATCAGCCATAATCCCCGCGAATACACAGCGGAGCCGGACCTGGTGGGCGGTGCCAACGTACTGCTGGATGTCGTCTGCGGTCTCGCCGGAAGCCGATAGGTCTTCTCAGGAGCGTTCATGCACAATAACCCCAGTCTCCGTTTGCCGGAGACTGGGGTCAGGTTGCTGATACGGCAACAGGCACCGCGAGCGGAGCCGGAAGGGGCTGGTTTGCTGGGTGGCTTCCCGGGCGAGTAGCCCCGGGGAGTTTCACCCCGAGGCTCTCTCAGAACCGGACGTGAACCTCTCAGCTCATCCGGCTCCCATTATCCAGCCGAGGGCAGGATCCCCCATTGCCAGTGTGAGAACAGTTTTGGCTCTCGTCTGGCAATCCTTCCGAGCCAGTGAGTTGCCCGGCGCTGGCTGGGGCGAAGTTTCTTGTACTTGCGCCGTACCCAGCGGACCAGGGCTCGGTTCAGGTGCACGAGTACCGGATACAGTTCCGACTTGTAGAAGCGCCCATAGTAGTTGATCCAACCTTGGATCACCGGGTTGAACATTTTCGACAGGTCTTCGAGTGTCGTGCCAGGCTTCAGGTGCATGC